>Ga0100403_1000032_pt1 | contig 129896 bp, 163 predicted proteins | sample CryGeymet201501t_FD_83663 | JGI IMG/M metagenome (GOLD analysis project Ga0100403, IMG submission 83663) | Groundwater microbial communities from Crystal Geyser aquifers in Utah, USA - Crystal Geyser metaG 2015-01t | ecosystem: Environmental > Aquatic > Deep subsurface > Groundwater | place...
GAGGTGCATCATGGGCGTACTTAGTTTAATTGAGAGCTATATCACTGAGGATTATATTCGTGGATCTGAGCGCTTGCTTAGGCTCTTAAAAGAGCTTGGTGCAAGTGGTGGCCAGCCATTCCCTATGGTCTTGCCGATATTTGAGGAGTATGTCGGTTATGCCGTGAGCGGCTATAAGGCTAACGCCCTGCCCATCTTAAAGGCTGAACGTGAGTTTATGGTCATATCGTCAAACTACAGCATGCTTGGCAACACCAACCCTGGCTTTGAGAGTGGTGAGACTTATGACATCTTTAAGAGTAATATGTGGTCGCCTTCCGAGGTGTCATTTGATGATCGTGAAGACCAGCGCAAGCTGGCTGCAATGGCGAGAAAGATCGGAGAGCGCACCAACTGGCATCCTCAAAATCTGAATCGACAGGTTAAAGAGTTGGTCGATTGGATCAATGAGTCTACCACTGAGGTCAATGGTGTAGCCAGGGCATTACTTGGCGTCAAGTATCCTAAAGATGCGAATGTTGTACTTAGGACTGAGTTGCTTGATCATCCCCATATCTTGGTGACGCGGGATGAGTACATGCGACAACATCAGATGTGGTTGAAGCGTGTCTATGCCCTGCCCAGCAGAAGCGAGCAGGAGCGCGCTAAGACTACTGGTGTGGTTGCTCGCGAGTCTGATCTCAAGCCAGGTTTTGATGTATGGGGCGATGTTATCAATATGGTGAGCGGAAAGATGAGCGTTTACTCGCTCTTTCTTGGTGAGGCATTAAAACCAAGCACAGTGTTTGGTTTGATCGACCCTAAGTTTCACGTCTAATCTGGAGCCTCAAAATGCTTAAGGGCTTATCGTTCCCAGTGAAGATGACTGCCAATGGCAGGCTTAAGACGACACAAGGCGCAGATCGCATCGCGTCGTCTATGAGTCTTCTGTTCAGTCAGAATGGTGGTGACAGGCCCTATTCGCCAACCAATGGCGTCAACATCTTCAAGTATGTATTTGAAGATGTTGGACCTTTTGAGGCTGGCAATGTTAGGCGCGAGATCACCCTAGCGGTAGCGAGGCATGAGCCAAGGGCTACGCTAGTTAACGTTTTTACAGGTGTCAGGGTAGAGGATGGCGAAAGGGTGTTTGATGTCGTCCCAGTGTGGTCATTTGATGGTAAGATGTTCGCGGGATTATACAGTAGGAGCGCTAACTGATGACGACTAGACTCTTTGCGGGTAAGGATTATGACCAGCTTGTGAGCGCGCTTTTGGCGCGCTTAAGGCTTAGGTTTCCATCCTACGATCTTGATGCTGACGATGAGCCCATGAGGCTGCTTATTGATGCCATGTCATTTGGTCTTGAGCAGTCAAACTTTTTCATGGATGCGTCTGGTGCCGAGCGCTTCTTAGACACTGCCCAGCGCCCGTCCAGTGTTGCTAGGATTGTGTCTGAGCTTGGTTACAATCCTCACGGTGCTACTGCGTGCTCTGGCACGTTATCAGTAGGGATCACCACGGCCCTGCCCTACTCGATCACGCTTCCGAGCGGCCTAGAGTTCACGTCAGACCGTGGACTGCCTTACACGCTCACTGAGGCCGTCACATGGGTTGCTGGTGAGACTGGCTTTAAGTCTCTTTCGTTATCTCAATCAGCATTGAGGAGCAGGACTTTTACATCTGACGGCCTGAACCTTCAACGCCTATCACTTGGCGGACTAAGTGAAGACGAGCGCATATCCTATCAATCATTGACAGTGACTGTTGATGGTCAGGTGTGGACTGAGCGCGACGCATTCCTCGATACTGACACCAATGTGTATCGCGTGGCCTACACTGCTCAGCCAGTCTACGTTGAGTTTGGTGACGGCGTGGTCGGGACTGTACCGCCCGAGAGTGCATCTATTCAGATCACTTTTGGAGTGACTCGTGGGGAGCTTGGCGAGCTTTCGACGCCAGGTAGGATCACTGGCCTGGCAACTCCCCTTGTAGTAGCAGGGAATCAGGTTGATCTTGTCATTGATAGCTCTACTGGCGTCATGAGTGGAGGATCGGCACCTGAAGTCAAATCTAGGACGAAAGCCCTTGCCCCCGCCTTTAGGCATTCTGATGGCGCAGTTTGCACTGATGCCGACTTTGCGGCGGTTGCAGGCTCTTACAGTCATGGGCTTTATGGCACCGTGGCTTCGTCGAGAGCTGTGTTGGCCACTTCGATTGAGAACGATCCTAAGAGTGCGGTGCTCTTGAGCCAGATCGGCTTTACGCTTAGCGATGCGAGCACTGTGGTTGACAGTATCAAGTCTGACATCAGTGCATTGTCGCTGAGTCTTGGTGATGACATTGCAGACCTCGACGCCTTGCAGGTTAGTCTTGATGCTTTTGTGGGGTCGGCGCAGTCGCTCCAGACGAGTATCGAGTCTGTGCGCACAAGCACTTCGACAATGCAGACAGGCATCGGCACCATAGATCAGCGCGCTGCTGACATCCAGACAGCGGCAAGTCTTGCCCAGACAGATGTTGCATTGGCTATCGCATCTAAGAACAGCCTGCTGTCGTCGCTAGTGTCCATTGGTGGCGGCGCAGGTACGGATGAGCTTACCACCGTGACCTATGATGCTTTAACTGCGCTCATTGGAAGCATAAGCAGCCTGCTGGATTCTGTGAATGCTAAGCTTCAAGGTGGTGGAGTTATCCAGTCTGGAGCTTCTGATGTGAGATCTCAGTTGAGTTCAATCAGAAACTCAATCTCACTAATCAGGACGGATCTTGATGGTATTGAGGACAATCAGGCTCAAGCCAGGCTGGATGTCGCGGCGCTTACGGCACTCTCCACCGTGTTGTCTGGTGAGGTTGCATCTAACGACGCGATCGCTCTTAGGCTAGAGTCTGAGTTTAATGATCCTTGGTCTACTGTGTCTTCCTATGCGCTTGAGCTTAGGAGTCACCTTGACAACGTGTTCACTGACGACTGTGGCCCCAACCTTGTCTCCGTCGTGATCCTAGCGTCTGATGAAGATGGTTATTATGTGGCTCCGTCCATAGGGTTGCAGCGCGCGCTTGAGGAGTATTTGAGCGAGCGTAAAGAACCTAGTGTGCGCGTTGCCGTTGTCGATGGCTCAAGCCTGCTCATTAGCCCTAGGATCACCGTGGCATTTAGGGTGGTTCAGGGTTATGACCCTGTTAAGGTGAAGAACCTAGCTCAAGCTGAGATCTTCTCACTGCATCGAGGCAGGACCGCTGGCATAGGCCTAGCGCTTGACGAGTTGTATGACGCCGTAAGAGAAGTTGAGGGTCTTAGTCGTGCTAACATTGTGATTGATGGCTTTGATGGTGCCACCTTTGCGCTCGCCAGCATAGACTCAGATGGTAATCTTCTGCTGGGTCGTAGTGAGGTCATCACTAGGCCCACCGTAATTTATGTGCGTGTTTTGCCTGATGGCAGTCGAGAGGTGATCTGATGGCGTCTACGAACAGAATGAGACATCCTTATCCAGACCAGTATGCGACTGATTGGTGGGCTGACTTTAGGTCATTCGCAAACAGCCTAGACGCCGCAGACTTCGAGTCTAGGGATGATCGCTTGCTCATGATGGTCGGTGGCGGCACGGTGACTGTCAGCGCGTCTGGCGAGGTTGTTTGGACTGAGGACATTATCCTTATCCACGGCGTGACTGGAGCGACATGCACCATCGCGGCAGGGAGCCTTACCTTGCCCAATGGCGGCATTGCCCATGCAACCGTTGCACGCGGCTCCACTGAGTCATACGTTAGTGCTTTGACTGTCACTCAGTCACTCACCCCACAGGGTGCATCAGTTGTCCCTATTTTTGCCAGGAATGGCAATCAAGTGTGGATGCGACAGCGCGGTGTGATCTCGGTGGGATCTGCTCTTGAGCGCGGCTTTGTGCCAGGTCAAGACAAGCTTATAAGGCGGCTGCCTCTTGTTGTGAATCGCACTGAGGGCATAGAAAGTGTTGTCCTTGGAAGGGTGACGCTCAATTCTGATGATTATGATTTAGCGGGTGCGTTGTCCTTGGGTTTTGACCTTGTGGTCGAGTCTCAAATCACCACCTTGGGGCAGACGGCCAACCTGTCATTTCACAATGTCACTGGAGCCCCGGTCTTAATCACGGACTTCACTCAATCGAGCCTAACGCCCACGATTAATACGGTGACGTTTGTGCCGCCACTGGGGACAAGTCAGACGTTTGAGTTAAGGGGCGGGCTTGATGCCCTAGGCGGACCATACCTGCCTACCGATCTATTGCAGGTCTGGCAGGCTTATATCAAGATCACTAACACCTACTGAGGCGCGCGATGACCCTTCCATTTACTGTCGCCACTAATGTCTATCAGAACGTTGTAATCAGGCACATCTTGGAGGCCGGGTTTAACTTCGATGCTGAGCTGCCACCTGGCAATGGCGAGCGCCAGTCAGCTCTTAATAGTAGCGTGGTGATCTTCAACGGCGTGACCAAGGGCGGTCTTATGTCGTTTGGTGGTGACTACCGTAAGCTCAAGTGGTTGAGTTTAAGCTTTCAGGATGCAAGTTCATGGGAGTTTGGGGTGATGAGGTCTATCAGTGAAAGCATCACTGATGAGCTAAAGCTCTACGATTCAGTTACGCACGCATCAGATCCTAGCCCTATGGCCATATCGACACCTACAAGGGTAGCGCTGAGGATCACTGAGGGCTTTGATATTCATCCTGGCGACAAGGTGTTTTTCAGGACGGCAGGTGCTACCGCGCAGCTTTTCGCTGAGGTTCTAGCTTACCCAGTCTTAGACCCGAGTTGATCTATGGACTATGGATTTGGAACATCGCCTTTTGGGCTTAATCAGTTTGGCCGTGCAGACAGCGCGCAGGGGGCGGTCTGGTTTAGATCTATACCCCAGTCGGTGCGCCTTCAAGACGCTGAAGAGTCTGGCGATCTTGAGGCCCTTATTAGTCCGTTCATTGATGAGCTAAGACGCATTCACACCAACTCCGTCAGCGAGATGCTTGATGGTCTTAGCGCGGTTACGGCAAGGGCGTCTTCTGAGCATCGACTGACCCTTGCCGTGTCTTCGGTGGTGAACGACCCCGGCACTACGATCAAGCGGGTGATCCTCACTGACACGCCTGGCAACAAGGCTGCGTTGCTTGAGATGTGGCCAGCCTCAAAACCAACAACCTCGTTTGGTGTTATAGATGGCTGGAGGGCGCTGATAGACTCCTCACTCTATGTCATCACGAAGGTTAGGGCTGATGAGCTTTATTTTGAGGTTAGGACAACGCAAGACATCGCGTCTGAGATCACCGTGCAGCCTCCTGATCTTTTGAGTCTGTTAGGCGCAGCTAGGGGGATGATTGTTGACCGTCAAGACCCTGTGCCCTTCACAAGGCGAGCGCTCTACAGGCACACACTCATAAGAGATCTGAAGGTGTGCGCTAGGCTATTCAGACTTATAGGTTTGCTTTATGGCCTTGTGTTTGAAGTGAGTGCGCTCTATTGCATCAGTCTCGACTGGTACAACGCAATCGTAGCATCAAGCCCAGCCAATGCTTTTGAGATACCCCAAGGCAGCGGCCACTATTACACCGACCTAGTGCCATACGGGATCTTCTTTGATGAGATCCCAGCAGACGTTGTGCCGCTCGATACTTCTGAGGATGTTGATTTTAGCCTTGAGGTTACAGTAGCCACGAACACCACTGGGAACACATGGTGTTTGGATGTTGCTGTGGCCGACAGGGGCAAGCTGCTCAATATCCTCAAGCTAGGCCACTGGTCATTCATAGACGCTGACGGTAACGCCTACTGGATAGAGTCTGTTGACGCCTCGGTGGGCTTTCAGTTCTGCGTCTTATCGCTTGGTGCTCCGACGTTAGGGGTTGGCACGCTCCGACTTAAGGTTAGGGAGGTCTGCCCGCCTGGATATAAGGCGGCAGCAGCCTATCGAATTGTTATCACGCCTGGTGAGGTTCTGACCGTAGCTGGCGCCGATCTGGCCAGGGTTTACAGTCGCGCCGAAGAGAAGATCAACTTCTACACCCCGACTCATATCAGGCTCTTATCTCTAGTGTTTACAGCTCGCCAGTCAAACACCATCAGTGCTATTGCGGGCGTGTCAGGTCAGGATACTATCAACGATGGGATCATTGTCCCTGTCTTTGAGACGGAGACGTTTGATGCAGTTGCGGCAGATGCCCAACCGTTGGATACTGGTGCATTCGTAGTCATTCTGACATCTACAATCACATAACATGCAACCGTTGCATGGTTAGGAGATAGAAAATGGCGTTTAGGGCTGTATTTACAGACAATGGCCGTGAGTTCATGGCGCGGTTTAATGCCCGTTATACTGAGTGGTATGATTGGGGCTATCGCATGTTCTATGACGCAAGGTGGGGCGAAGGTGGATATGAGACGGTCAGTGGCGTCTTGGTGCCCAAAGACCCGTCTGCATTTGCTTCAGCGAACAACCTCCAAGTTGTCTTAGACGCGCCGAGCTATCCAGACTTCAACGCCTACTCCACACCACCTGGCACGATCTTGATCGATCAGCTCACGGAGATCTTTTACCTCGGCGGAGGCAACAGGACGATGCGGGTGCGCGGCCACTTGGATACTGGCGACGAGAATGACGACGGCACTGGCAACAGCCCGCACTTCTTTGAGTGCGGCATCTTTGACAATGCTTATGACATCTTGCAGGTGCGCACTGAGACTGGCGTAACGGCTAACAACCTAATGTTTTACGGCACTTTTGATGAGGTCGTTAAGACAATCACAAGACAACATGACGTAGACTTTGATACTAACTTCAAGTGAGGCCATAGATGACAGTCTTAATCGACACAGCCATATCTAATGCAAAGGGCAAGGCGCGTTGGCTTGAGCCTTACACAAGCGAAGCTCTTAACCGTCAGATGTATAACCAAGGTAACTGGGGTATCAGGGAGGGGTTTAACTTGGTGCCGACCTCTGGTTTGAATGTGAAGCTCCAGTATGACCCTTCTACATCAAGATCAGTTGCCAACGTCCCTGACAGACTCAAGCAGTTATGCTTTGCATTTGTTGAGGATGCCGAACCTACGTTCGACCTCACGGCTTATGCTGGGCAGCGAGTCTACATCCTTCTCTACGTCAACTATACGATCGGTGCCGCGTCAGCGTATTCTTATCGCGTAGTCAATGCCGCTGAGCTTGTTAACTCGTGGGTCCAAAGCGCCATTATGCTTGGTTCTGTTCGCGTTCCTGGCGTAGGTGCTATCGCTCAGAAAGACATCGATCTTGGGCAAACGCTTTACATCGGCGCGGGCTCAAACGGGTCTAAGGAATGGGTCAAGTGCAACACTAACCCAGAGTTTGATCGTGGCCTTGCTGGTTATGAGCTTACGGGTTCAAGTGTGGCTGGTGCCTTCGAGCTTCGTTCCTTGGTGAGTCCTGGCTATATCGGCGCTGACGCGCTAGGTCTTGGGGAGTCAACGGGGGCATCAACACTTGGGATGCGCAGCGGCATCAAAGTTGTCGTTCCAAGCTCCAAGGCTGGTGATAAGATCCTTGTAAGGTTCTGGGCTAAGTCTTCACTCGTCTCAGGGGCTCAGCTTAACCTTAAGATTGATGGTGGTGCGCTCTTTAACTCAGTGATGCTCGCTGCCGATCAGGCGTCATTTGATAGCTATGGCGTCTTAGTGACAGTGCCTGCCGATGCTAGATCTGTTGACGTCGATCTTGAGGTTGTGTTTCCTGCCGCAGGTAATACTGGCGCTTTTGTTGTGGATAGCTTTGAAGTCCTCAAGCTTAGGCGTTCTGTTCACGACGGTAACGCGCCTTTGCTTGTTGGTGCTCGCGAGTTCTCAGTTGGAGCCGCCACCAATAACAAACCGAGCATCATCAAGGCCAATGCTGGTAGCATGTCATTGAAGGCTGGCAACTCAAGCCTTGCACTTGAGCTTACTGAGACTGGCTACACTGAGCCGCCTAACGCACAAAGCGCGATGCGCCTTCTAGGCAGGGCTTACAATACGACTGAGGCTCTTAACAACGCATTCCCAGAGCATTGCTTCGGCGGGATTGTGACGCGAGCTAGCGCAACCACGGTAGACGTGTCTGGCGATTACATCAGGGCCGTCAACTCTGCATCTAAGCCTGATGAATCCATGTGGTTTGATGCGACTGGCGTTAATGGCTTGGCTGTACCCACGACTGGCGATGGTGTGTTGATCGTCTATGAGCCTGAAGAGGCTGTTGAGGCTAACCGATACAAAGCCCTTGATCTTGGTGTGACCGCCTTCATCCTTGGTCGATATACGCTTCTCGCTTACGTCTACTATGACCCTATCGCCACAGACATCACGCAGGTGATCGATCTGAGGTATAGCGCTGAGCGTGAGCATAGGAAAACTAGGCTGGTGGTGGGGTCTGCACCTGACTCGTCAAGCAATATGTCATTAGCTGGTGCGCTCAAGCTGTGTGAGATTGCTTCAACTCGCAACTACGCTACGCAGTTTGAGATCATCATCAGGGGCGCGCTCACGCTCACTGAGCAGGTGGTTATCCCATCCAACGTCACCATCAGGGGTGAGACTACGGGCGCATCGAAGGCTATCGTTACGCTGCCGGATCTAAGCCCGGACCCTGTGTTTGATCTCAAGGATGCTGCTGGCGTTACGATTGAAGATGTCACCTTCCAGCCTGCTACGGCGACCGGGGTGTCTGTTATTGCGTTTGGAAGCTCCACAGGCTCACCATCGAACCTTATGATGCGCCGATGTAACTTTGAGGAGAACGGCTCTAACGCCTTTAGCTCAATCCTCAAGCTGGATGGTTCTATCACTGATGGTTTATTTGGCGATCTTAGGCTCAATGGCTGTCACTTCCATCATCGTGACAAGGGTATCGTCTTTGGCAGTTCATTCACTGGCCCTAATAACGTTGAGATCACCAACTGTCGATTCACTCCAGATCTTGAGGGCGCGCCCTGTGTCCCGCTTGAGATCAGGGCCAACCCTGGAACCAACTCACTCAAGGCAAACCGAGTACTCATTGAGGGTTGCCGTTTTGGCAGTTGTATCAGCGGGCTGGTGTTGGTTGGCCCAGTGGAGATTAGAGGGTGCGTCTTAAGCTGCCCCGTCTACTACACAACGGGCTCCATTCTGACACAGCGACTCACGATCACTGACACCGTGTTCGACTTCAACCACTTTACCACCGCGTTCCCGCTATATGCGATCAGCATTGGCGGCACGTCTACGCTCAATCTTAAGATCAGCTCTGTTGAGATTAAGTGGACGGCTGTGTCGGTTAGGGGTACGTCCACACTCAGGGCTATCAATATCAACATGGGATCGTCTGTACTAATGCGCGTGTCGATCAATGACACCGACATTGACTTCGATCCTGGCAACGTTGGATTAACGTCAACATCTGTTGGCATCTACATCAACAATGCGGCGGTCACTAGCTCGATCATCCTGTCAGGCTTGCGACTTAGGAGCTTCGAGTCTGCTGGTAATACGCTGACCACCGGCATTGCGCTTGTGTCTGCCAGTAACGCGCTGATAAGCGGCCTTCACTGCTCCGGCTGCGCCAACCAGAAGGCTGTCACGTTTGACGCATCATCGGATGACAACGTGCTCAATAGTGCTTTTGTGAGGCAGGCTGGAGCGGGCATTGGTTATACTAATGGCGGCGCAGGTAACGTCACAACTAACGTCAGCGTCTTCACTTAAGGTTGGCTTTGGTTCTTAAAAGATGGTGACTGCCGGGGTCGTTCTGATAGTTTAAGGGACATGCAACGGTTGCATGTCCCTTAAACTTATGAGGTGTAGGATGGCTATTTTAGATCTGGCCGAAGCTTATGTTGAAAACTGGTCTGGCGTCACTAATGCCAAGCATTATCGAGGCGGATCTGAGCTTGAGCAAGCGGCTAAAGATGTCTGTGATTGGCTGCAAAGGATAGATGTTGAGGTGCTTTCTGGCTCCGATCTTCGTGACTACGCTGATGCCTTCCATAGGGTTAGCATATTCCTAAAGAGGGCAGTGGAATCCAAGAGGTCACTCGTGTTCGATCGCGTGTACCGCCTAGGCCAACTTAAGACCGCTCTTGAGGTTTACGCTACAACTTATGAGGGTGTTGACAGCCGTGACCAAAGGTCGGTTGAGAATCGTATAAAAACATTGGTGCTCAGGATTGATGAGATCCTATCCTGGGACATTAAGAAAGAGATGGATCGTCAGGTGCATATAGTGTCCGAAGCCTCCAGGGGCTTTAGTGTCATGGCTGGCAATATCCTTGGCGGTAGGTTTTCAGCCGTGCCCAAGGATGGCAGGGACACATGCCTTAATGTCCTCAATGTGGTGACAACGATTAGCCTTGCATCTAAGGATCTTATCAGCGACATTCTGCCAGACCTTATCAGCAGTGTGACTAACGGCACTGTTAAGGCTGAGGAGTTGAAGGCGGCTGATCGCTGGCTCCAAACCTACAACCCTGGTAGGTCTATTGAGATTGAGACATCGAATGTTAAGTATGAGATCAAGCGATTCATCTCATCATTTAGACCATAATCAATAGGAGGTTTAGGATGTCAATTTTAGCTCTGATCGAGTCTTACTTTGTGGAGAGTGTCACGGTCGGTTCAAACTTGCGGGGCTCCAAAGAGCTTGAGCAAGCGCTTGAGGATTACCAGAGGGCCGTTGCCCCATATGGTAAGAGCAGGCGCACCGTCTATATAAATAACCGTGGCCTTACCGACATCTCTAATACTATGGGCAGGCTGTCAGTGTTCTTTAGGCGGGTGATAGACTCTTACAAGTCTAGGACTGATATGGAGTTGAAGACCTATGACCAGATCATGGCTTTTGTATACTCCGACGCCACAATCCAGGGCGCCAAGGTATCAGCGTCCACCATGTCAAAGTACAAGGCATTCTTAGGTCAGCTTGAGCTGGAGGCTTACGGGCTGGACAAGACAGCTAAGAAGCTCGCCTTAGCAGTGTCTAAAGGTGGTGAAGTTGAAGCTCGTTCCATTGATGGTGAGCCTGCTGCTATGGAGCGCCTGGTAGACTTGGTGATGCCGCCTAGCATCGGGCATGAGCTTGGTATTGATCTTCAGGATCTTTACATCTCGGCAAAGGATGGTAGTGCGCGTGACGTTATCTTCTCAGGGCTTAGAGATCTGGAGAGCGAAGCCTTTGGCTTCTCTAAGCTCATGTCTGACGTCAGGAACGCAGGATCTTCACTTACCATCTATCGCGCACCGCTTTGAGGTCAATATGTCTACGCTCAGCATAGTCGAGTCTTATGTTAATCAGTATGTTGTCACCGAGGGCGTTGGCGACAACATACGCAAGGTTCTGTCCACTTATAGGGGTGGTGCTGAGCTTATCAGGCTTAAGGGTGCTCTAGTCACCATGTTTGAGGCTGCTGAAAAGCGATCGCCTAGTGCGTGGCGAAGTAAGGCTTCGTTGGCCATAAGCGGCCAGGATGCTCGCGAGTTTGGTGATCTGGCGTACCAATACGCGATCATCTTAGAACGCGTCATCCAGTACAAGCGCACCATCTATCAGGAGGAGCTTGCCACCCTTGAGGTAATAAAGAATGGCCTCGATAAGTACGGCTCCCTACCCCCTGCGCCTGGCAGCGTTGACTTCACCAAACACATCGCAAGGATGGCATCAAGGTGGGATCTCAATGCTGTTGCCGATCTAGCTGCTGACTGGATTGACAGTCTCTACCAGGGGGCGGGTGAGTTTAAGGCCATAGCTAAACAGACCTCACGAGGTGGGACGATTCAAGTATCCCTATCGAGTGACTTTCCGGCGCTGCTTGATGATATCAATTATGCCTTGATCTTGAGTATTTTACCTAGAGGTGCTGATAAGGCAGCTAGGGACGTGGCAGCACTCTACCGCAAGAAACTCAAGGCTATGCCAGAAGATATTGAAAAGCTTGCCAAAATAGAAAATGACGCCACCCTTGGCATGGGTGAGAAGATGGGCAACTTTAAGCCTGAATCGCTGGGCTGGTTGATTAGCTGGACGCCTTGACGTTTTTTTAAAAATACCCCTTGCCAATAAGCTCATCGGCCTCTAATGTCTTTTTCAGAGCCAAGGAGCATTGGCTTGGACATCTGGAAGGTTTCAAGCACCATCATTCTTTGCGTGATGGTGTGAAAGTAGGCGTCCAAGCCATTAAGATGCTGCGGGTAAAAGTGAAGGCGTGTCACGGCATTATATGCCAATATAGCACGACTGGACCATTACCAAGCCTCTTTGACCGTGGTAGGGTGAAAACACCACCAGCCCAATCCCTTCCTTGGGCTGGTTAAGAATCAAGGGGTTTACCTTTATTGATTCTGAACAACGCTAAGCCTGGCGTTAGCAAAGTTCGCACCGTTACCACTTTAGCCACTGTTGCTAGGCTTTAAGGTCGCATGGCAGTCATAAGTGGAGTTATGGTGTGAAACCCCCCTCGCCTAACACCCGTAGTAAGACTCCTTACACGGCATGGGTGTTAGGCGAAAACAACACAGCACTGATCACGCTGTGCAAATTCAGGATCGGTGGTTGAGTTAGGCAGTGAAGCCGGGTCCATAGAGCGTGACGTTACTCTATGCGTCTGGTGGAGTCCGATGATTCTCTTGGCCTGTCCTTGTAAAAATGCCCTACTGGCTTAAACTGCCAGTAGGGCATTTTTGCATTTGGAGGTGTTATGAGTTTAATCAGAGTGAGGTCTAGGGATCTTCAAAACCCAGCCTCAATGATCTTGGTGGCCTTGGATTCCGTTACTGGCGAGCCTTTAGAGGAGCTGGAGCCTATCAGGCTTCAATACTACCCTGAGACAATAAACTACTCTCGCGGTCAGATCGGATGGCAAGAGCAGGCTATACCAGGCCTATCACACGGCATCTTTGGTTGGACGGGTAACGGTAGCCCAACACTGTCTTTCGAGGTGGACTTCACGTCTGACCAAGACCCCGCATGGGCGGTTAAGTCACCCCTACAGTCGGGTAAGACGGCATCACATAGTCACGTCTTTAATGTGGATATTAACGCAGCAATGGCATGGTTCGTGGCCTGCACCAACCCACGTTACGATACAGACGCTAACGCTTCCAGTCCTGTAAACCCGCCACCTATCATTCAGATCATTCCAGAGTACATCCCAAACGATACGAGGGCGCGAGACATAGCTGCTGCCTTTGGTGGTCGCGGTGATAGTGTGATCTTAGATAACGTCGCTGTCTTTGAAGGTGCTAATCCTACCAACTTCAGGGGTGTAACCTTATCCCATCAGACGCGCGACTTTTATGGTGTCCTTACGAGCCTCAGTGAGGTTTACGAGTCGTTCTTTGTGTCTGGAGCGCCAAGGACTGGCAAGGTGTCACTGACCTTTAGTGAGACTATTCAGTTAGGCGGTGTGATCCTTCCTCATAGCAGGACAGATAATGCTAAGCTTGCGGCGGCTTATCAAATACGGGCAAGGTCTTAAGTAGGTGTTGATCTGTCTGGAATCACAGTCTAATCTCTAATGGTGAGCTGGCTTGGTTCGAGGCCAGTCTGTATATCCTCATGCCGTCAACATCAACCATCCAAAGGTGATACCATGTCTCTATTAAGAGAGTCCGCAGAGATCGCTGAGCAGATCGAAGAGTTCTTGGACCGTGTAACCGAGTCCGCGTTCCATGACGAAGAGGGCAAGTTCGCCCCGGCCACCGTCGCACGCGCCGTCCCAGGCTCGTTCTCGCGTGGTGGCTCTCAAGCCAAGACCGCCAAGAAGAATGGCAAAGTCGTTCAGCGCATCACGAGCGTCCCCTGTGGTCGCAAAGCGCGCAAGGCGGGCGGTGACGTTCGCTGCTATGACGGCGCCAAGAAGCGCCCCATCAAGCGCAAGTAGTCGAACCCCTTAACCGTGGCGCACCAACGATCCTGACTGATGATGGTCAGCGCACCACGGCTCAGACTACGAAAAACAGTCTCCTAGCGTTAAGCTAAGAGACTGTTTTTTTATGAGCTTAATAGTACGATGTTTTCGTAGCGAAACATGCAACCGTTGCACGTTTAAATAAGCAACCATCGCATCCATCATGGTTTCAAAATGAAGCTTACAGAAGAGTCTATCAAGAGCATCGCAGCCACCCTTAACGATCCCCTTGCATGGCGCGACCTTGGTTCTGACCTGCTCTACTTTCAATTCAATGCGACGAAAGCAGACAAGATGACCTTAAGGAAGATGCTCAAGAGTAAGCGCCTTAAGACTTGGGTTACTGGTGAGTTTGAAGATGTGATCGAAGACTTCGATCGCGTCTTCGGACCTGATGTTGACCGCTTTGTGCGCTCTTCATTCTCTAAGCTGCCGCCCGAGCTTAGGAGCTTACTTAGGGATCTTAAGCAAGCTAATGCGCCTGACTTTAGCTTCAGACTCACTGGAGTCGTAGACTGGCTTATTCAGTATGGTGATCTTGGTGAGCCCGAGTATCACTTTAAGAAGCTTGGCTTTAAGCCTGTCTACGGCGGGTATAACTTTTCAATCCTTGAGGCTATCGCATCATCGAGCGACCCCAACTCAACCAAGACGGACGCGATGCTAAAGTCTTATGATCTAACCTCACTGGGCTTCGTGGACGGTTGGCTTAGGGTTTTGGTGGTGGAGGCTATCTGGGATGAGATTCCCGAAGAGTACGTCGGTCGCCTTATGGAGTCGCGCGAGCCCACCATTGACTCTATCATTGAGTCTTACTTCAGCGTCTAAACATGCAACGGTTGCGTGCCAAGGAAACACCATGTCAAAGTTGGATCTTATAGAGTCATACATTCTCAACGAGTCCTTTGGGTCTAATGACATCAGCACCTTCGATCTTAATCGCAGGTTTGATGGTAGCGTGAGCTGGAAGGACGGCACCGCCATGATCAAGTCTTGGGCTAACGACGTCTTTAATGACCTCGTGCCATTCGCCAAGCTCCATAATTCTTATGTGAGCGATGAGAATCAGGCGATGGTGACTCGTGACTTTGTGTATAGCGCGGGCTATGGTTCGGCACGCAGTGAGGTTGCGCCGTCGAGACTGATCGACCTTGGAGCTATCATGCAGGCTGTCAATGCTACTGTTGATAGTGCCTCACCTGATGCTATGGATAACAAGCCTGTCCACCTACCATCAAGCCTCACGAGAACGAGCGGCGGATATGGCAAGATGAAGGCTAAGGATCAGCCCGATGCCTACCTTAAGCGCTTGATGTCTGCCAAGACGATGAAGTCAATGAGGTCTTTTGTCGCCAATCAGGGGGCAGCCATACGCTCGATGATGGTGCTCCACAAGGCCAATCCGGGCAGAATGGCTAACGATCCCTTCCCAGAAAGTAACGCTAAGACGGATCATCAGGCTACGATCGGTGTGATCAATCAGTACCTTGTTCCTGACGGCACACTGAACAGCATGCTCTTCACTGTCAATCAGGCGATCTGGTCGGTGGTCATGGATGAAGTGATAAGCTCAATCAATGCGCTCTACTGGAGTTTGCAGCCAGAAGAGTGATGGTGCTTTAGTGTGACTTGGTGGTACGCTGGGACGTCTTAACCTGTGGAGCTTAAACATGATCGATCTTATCGAGACTTATATTATGGGCGTATCACCGAGCAATGTCGGGTCGCTGGTATCCCTTGGAGCCGAGCTTGTGATCACTTTGCAGCAGGGGGTTATTAATGCGACGCTGCTTAGTAGGTTCTCTAGTGAGTCTTCCGCGTACTCGCTAAGGATCTTGCGCTCGCTCGTCAAAGATATTGATGCGGTGAGGTCGCTAGGTATGTCTGAGCCCTGGATGTCTACCTCTAAGCGCGACGCAGAGCGCATCATCGCAGGGCTATCTGTTGGCGATAGTGGCTTTCGTGATGGCACTATGACCATTGCCGATCTCAACCCACAAGACCAGAAGCGGTTTAAGTCGCTGCTTGACCTGCTTAAAGACTGGCAGCTATGGATTAATCGCGCGATGTCTCAGCCACGCCTGAATACATCCAAGATGAATGTCCAAGAGCTGACCCAGGTGTTGCACAGTCAGTGCTCAGCGATCTTGTATCAGAGCGGCCCTATCGGTGGATCGTCAGTCAATCAGGCGATGTTCAACCCTGCGCGAGACGTGTCCAAGATCCTTCACTATCTGTCGTTAACTCCTGATGCGGGGATATAAGATGATCGACCTTATTGAGTCTTACGCCAATAGTAAGGGTGGAATGCTGGATCTTATCACTCGACTCTTGGCATGGGATAACTTTGAGCGTGATGAGCCTAACGGCTTCTATGGCATGACCAGACTTCTTGAGGAGATCTTAGATAAGGTGCTCAAGATGGCATCGTCTATGGAAGAAGAGTTTGGTGATTACCTGCCTTACAAGAGCTTGGTGTCTACCGCTAAGCAGCTAAAGGAGAGGTCTGAGGGCGACGGCTTTATGAGCGACTTTGATGATGGTATCTCCCACATTGATCCATCTGAGTTTGCCGCTGCCTTTAATGCGTTGTCCAAGCTTAAGGATAAGGAAAATATCAGGGCAATGAATCTGCAAATGAAGGCGCTAAAGAACGCCTTGTCATAGGAGGTCATGGTGAGTATCAAGAGCTTGGTTGAGAGTTATTTTGTGGAGTCTATCGGTGGTAACAGGAAGCCCCTCAAGAGGGTTCATGATGCCCTCGACAAGGCTACTGACAATCTAAAGTATAAGTCTGGTGTTCAGGCTTATGAGGATTGGAGGTTTGCCGTAGGTGACTTCATTAGGGAGTACAAGGCATTCATCAATAAGTACATCAAAGATCTTAGCGGCATCTTGTCAAAGGACACGCTGGGTCAGCTTAAGTCTGCCGTAAGTGTGTTCGGCCAAGATATAGAGTGGTCTGACTACGATGGAGCGCGTCTTACACCATCTCAGAAGGGTAAGCTTCCTGATGTTCGCGGCTTTCTTATGGACATTGCGAGGGGTGAGCGTGAGCTGCTGTCTGATTATGTCGATGAGGTTAAGGCGGCATATGAGGGTGGTGTTACCGTGAACCGTGGTGTCGATCTTGAGCTTCAAGATCAGTTCCAGCACTTATCTTCGACGGCTGGCAAGTTTATTGTAGAGGTGCGAGCGTTCCTTCGCAGCATTGAATAGCCGCCCACCCTGCCTGATAAAGACTAGCCTAGCTCATGCTTGGCTAGTTTTTTTTGTTGTTAATGCTAGCCTATGTTTGTAGTCAAACATGCAACGGTTGCATGTCCAGATTGGAGTTTTGCGATGACTGTTCTAAATCTTGTCGAGTCATACATCTTAGGCGAAGCGGCGCGCTGGAAGCGAGAGGGTGTAAAGATAGAGAAGCCAGAAGAGACGGTGGAGTCTTATATCGGCAAGCCTGGCCACTACATCTCGTTCACTGGTCTGCCCAAACTTGGGATCAATCCTCAGTCCAAGTTTAAGACACCATTGGCTATCTACACATATGCTCTTGATGACCCCTGGTTTGCCCGTACATGGGCGACACACAAAGAGACGGCCAAGGGGTTCCCCTTTAGGCCTGAACAGCCTTACATCCAAATCATGAAGCTCAAGAGCCTCAATGGCCTCGTGGTGTTCGATCGTTCGGGAGCAATCATTCATGGCGCCAATCTGATTGATGCTGCCCTCAAGGCTATCGAGGGTGATGATTGGGCTGATGCTGTGGCGCTCGCCAGGGATGAGTCTAAGAGGTGGATGTCAGACTTCGGGTCTGAATCATTGAAGGTGCAGCGCGTCTGGGCTGTCACTAGGGCTAAGGCGATGATCGACACGCAAGGCGGAGGTAGTGAGATTGCCAGATGGGGTAAGATCCTCATGAGCCTTGGAATCATGGCTGTAGAGGATCGTGGTGCTGGCATGATTCACGAAAATGAACCACACCAGGCAGCTATCCTCTCAATGGCCGCAGTTGATCGCATCGCACAGGTCGAAAATCCGTTACCAGAAGCGATAAGCGTTAAGCCTGTTAGGGGCTCGGGCAAGTTCAAGCGAGAGTTCAAGCAGCACTATCAGGACTATATCGACATCATCAATAAGTTCAGGGCATTAGGCGACGTCACCAGTGTGACAAGCATCGACACCGCTCTTGAGTACATGCTTAGGGATAAGCCGCTCTATATACGCCAGAAGGATCTTGAGAAGTGGGATGCGAGAGTCGTGGTGCTCAATGAGCTTTATGACTACATCACCAAGGATGAGATAAATCGATCATTCTTTACGCCAAATGGTAAGGGTCGGGTGATGGGCAAGATCTCTTATGAGTTAAGGGGTTCTGTTGGTGAGCTTGCCATTGGAGGTATGTTGGTTTCAAGGGCCTTACAGGTAACTGTGCCGAGCCTATTCTTTGATAACACGGGTCTTTTCTCTAAGACTACTCAAGCCAGGCTCCCAAGTGTTGGTGTGAGCAATACGGTGAAGTTCAACATCCCAGAGATAGTCTTTAAGAATGAGGTGATCTCGAAAGCATCATTCCCAGACTTAAACTTGAGGACAGAGCCTGGACGCGGCTCCACCTCGTTAGCTCTTTTCAGTAATTGCAGACTGTCTTCAAATCAAGTCACACCAGATGATGTCAAAAGGTTTAACGATCTAATCAGTCGTGGTGCTATGAACAGTTCAGACGCTGATGATCTTAACTCTGCTGTGATGCGATGCTTTAACGGGCTCTTTAAACGTGAGAGTAGACCAGTGGTTACTATTGGCAAGTCGGTTAGGTTTGTGGAGTATTAGACGTGCAACCGTTGCACGCTCAAACAAGAGAGCCGCCCAGATATGGGCGGCTCTCTTGTTTGGTGTTACAGATGGCTGTCGTCGTCTGACGCCCTCTTTTTCAACTCTCGAAGAGCGGCACGCTCAACAACCTTCTTACTAAGGGTGGGCCTAAGCCTTTTGACAGTATCATTGCTGCGACCAGATAGGTTTCTTATGAGCGCGTTGGTTCTTTCAATATCAACTCCATTGCCATCATCATCACCTTCATTGGCATTATAGGCGACACACCCCCTGGAGTCAGAATCTTCCACTTCGTCATCTTCAGTTACGATATAAAGCTCATTACGGTCGATTGAGGTTGGCTGGTCGAAGGTGATGTCATTCTTTAGTAGAACGAAGTCATCACCAAGGCTTGCTATGGCTTTGGTGATCATATCGACACCAGCAACGCCCGTCCTTTTGCTAGCATGGTCGATAATCTCACCCATAGTCACCATGAGCTTGTCGGACACGCCATTACGCTTCGCCAGCGCCTCCAGATCGCGCGCAGTGGGCTTTGGCCATAGGATCACTTGGTCGATGCGTCCAGGCCTTCTGAGGGCTTTAGGTAGCTTCCTGATGTTATTGCAGTTTCCGATGAAGATACCATCACGGCTAGCCATCTCTAGCAGTAGGCTTATGGAGTCTGTTTGCTCCATCCGATCAAAGTCGTCAATAATGAGCGCGCGCCCATTGAAGATGAGTCGAGTGGTGTCACCATCATAGATTCCAGATGTGACAAGTGTTGCGCTCTTAATACCACGACTTCGGAGGTAGAGGCTGACGCCCTGCGTTTTACCAGACCCGGTATCACCCTGGATTATCACCTTAAAGCGCTTGTTACTGCCTATGCGCATATCCCAGTGGTTAAAGATCGGCTCAAAAGCTTCAAGCTCGATAACATCTTCTGGGAAGGTAGGTCTGATGAGTGTGAACGTGCTGCTCCTGTGGATGGTGAAATGGTCAGGCATGAAGCTGTCGAAGATGTCCTCTGGGGATGTCTTATCTTCGCGCATACTTATCGCGGTGATGCCTTCGCTACTGAAGGTTAAGATGTGCTTTTCGTTGCTTAGCACCTTTATGAGACTGGGGCCTTTCCTGCCCTTAAAGAGCTTCTCAAAGTTCCAGTGCTTGGGCCTTGGTTCGATGTGGTTGAGTTTGTAGTCGTCAGCCTGAATGGTGAATCCGCAAATCCTACCCCCAGACTCAAAGCCGGACGCGCTCCTAGAGATCCAATAGTGATTGATGTCATCGGTGGTCAAGCCATTCACGCTGAGCAACTCTCGAACAAATGAGCGCGCCGGGTTGTCGCTTTGGTCATCCTCGTCGATCTTAGATGGTGCGAGGATGCGTTCTAGCACGGCGGGGCCTTTTGGTAGGAGGTGGGCTGCGATCTTGATTGGATCGCGTGTTACAATAAGCGGTGCGATTGCGCTTGCGAAATCCAGCCCGCCAGCGATCACTCCGGCCACCTTCTCATGTTTGATGATAACCTTTGCGAACTTTACCCTGACGATCTCTGTTCGGTCGCTGAGGCTAAGCTTGGTGGCCTTCGGGCTACTTTTGCGCCTTGAGCGCCATAGCGACTTGGCGATGGTGATGGCTGCGATCGAAGCTACTGATACCGCTGCGACACCGAAAGATGCTTTTTTAAGATCTTGTAGTGTCAGGTCTTTCTTTGTGCTTTCCATGATTGACTCCCTAGTCATGGGGTTATTGAAGTTGTGATAGTGCATGTGCTTTAACTGAGCGGTCAATGCTTAATAATGAAGGGGCTTTTACTGTTCGTGGCAGGTGCTATGATTTCAACATGGGTGTTTGCCCGCACTATTTTTATGGGGGGATAAGGGCACGGTTTTAAAATTCAAATCAATCTGAGGTTAATCATGTCTACCTTGGCCCATCTCTTTTTCACCATTAAGGCAATAAGGGCGACGCCGACTTATGAACGTCTATCTTCTCTTTTAAGATCCCAACCTGGCGACATAAGGATGCCTTTACTGATGCTGATGATGAGCGGTCTTGGCGGCATATTTAAGTGGCCTCCAAAAGACATGCAAGTCTATGAGACGCTCATTAAGGTGACAGGTATATCTGGGCCTGGTGGTGGGCTGGTGAGGATTTCAGTGGCCACCTTTGTGATCATCGGGTATCTGCTGCCTTATAAAAACTTTAGAAGGGCCACATATATGTCAGCCCTTCTAAGCTGTCTGTTGATCTCGATAGCAACGTGGGACACTTCTCAAGGGTTTGCTTCTGGCGTTTGGGCTGGTGGTGCAATCATGTCGTGGAGGGCTATTTACGCCGAGGGGGCCGCTGATGCCTACAATTCAAATGATGTTATTTTCGATAAGGTGGTTGCCAATGCCCGTAATCGCGACATCGCCACCACCTGAATCATGGTTGGACTGGAGGCTTGGGGCTGGCCTTGTCGCCGGTGCGTTGGCTGCACTTGGTAAGGATCTTATTTTTGAGCAAGGCCGAAGGCTTAAGGCTAGATGGGCGCTTAAGGATGAGCAGGCTAAGACGGAGGTTGTTCGTCAACTAACGCGCGAAGAGAAGATGCAAGCTCAGATTGACGCACTTCTTGCTGAGAAGTCGAAGGTGTTGGATGAACGTAATGCCGAGCTTAAGGCTGAGAATGAAGCGCTTAAGGCTGATCTTGCTGAGAGTAGGCGTGAGACGCTTCAACTGGTAGTGGGAGGTGCTGAAGCTAGGGCTATGTTTAAGCGCGTGGCAAGTCGAGAGCTTCTCAAAACTTCACCTGGCATCCCAAGGAATAGGCTGGAGCATATTTCTGAGGTGGTGGATAGTGAAGAAGACGACGAGATTCTGTCTTTACTTACAGAAGAAATAAGTGATCCTGATTAATACCTGGGGTGATTGACCAAAAGACCTACTTAGCGTTGATGCCAAGTAGGTCTTTTGGTGTCAGTCACATTCAGGTCGCAGCACCTACGCTGCGGCAATCTTGTATGTCTTGAGTAGAACGCGCATCATCGCTCCCAAGTACGTTGGGATGTTCTGGTGGCCTCGCTCAAGAATTGAGACGTATTGCCGCGTTACGTTCAACTCCCTTGATAACTCGGCCTGGCTTATTTCTAAAGAGTGCCTGATGGATTTAAACTCTTCGCTACTCATATCACTGTGGTCAAACACCACTGGCGTATAAGTAGGGATTGAGGGGCGACCTCGCTTTCTTTTCTCTTCGCTCATATTCTTGCCGTTCAGTTGAGGATCTGGATTCTGATGATTGAGGCGATGAGCCCACAAGCATCTTCTACAACTTTGTCTCGTATTCTAAGATCTTTGCCGTCGATAGAGTTGAGTGTCTCTTGTGCAATGAGCGCCACCCTTAAGCCATTTTCGTTACGCGCAATGACTTCGTTATCAAAGTTGGCGGTTAGTATGATTAGGGCTAGGTCTGGATCTTCTGCGATGGCCTCTAAGACACTTCCGTAAAAGAGATTTGTATTGAGTCCAGCGCTTGCCCTTCGTTCGTCATGATAGGACTTCAAAAGGGTGCCAGCTCTTCTGGGTCATCAAAAATAACACAACCCAGTTCGGCCAACGCCTCTAAGATGTCATCATGGGCGGCAGTGGTGACGTAGACCGCATTAAGCGCGTTCGCCGCATCAACAGCATCACAACAATCGCCGCTGCGATCTAGGATATTGATGCCATACTCCCATTTAGGAACCACAGCCCTAATGAGTTCTGCCAGATCGTTGTAACTATGGGCTAGCTGTCTATCCTCTAGCTTAAGCGGTGCTACTGCCCATCGACTCCCATCAGTGAAGCCCCCTTTAACTACACAGTCACTATCACCCCATGCGCCCATTGATAACGCGCCATAGATCATGATGCTCAGCTTTGCAGGCGGTGTGCTCATGTGGTCACTTTCTATGCAAATGTCATAAGCCCAGGGTTTTAAGTTTTCACTTATCAAAGCCTTCATGAATAGATCTCCTGAAAGGTTGCGCTCTCGATGAGCCCGGATTTACTGATTTTTATGACTGAGTGACCGTGAGCCTCACCATTCTTATAGATAGTGGCCTTAAGCTCAGTGGGTACGGTGATGTTGAGGTCTGAGAACGTTGTGATGTAAGCCGCCATAGTCTTAAGCCTTTCCATGACATCTTCTAGGCTTTTGAATTTTGCAGACATCATGTCAAACCCATCAACATCATTTATCTTGAATTGAAACTGCATAGACCAACCATTGTTAGGATTGTTTAACGCCACTGACAATGGAGTAGCACGAGGCAGATCTAAAACTCAAACGGTTTTGGAGCCCTCGATTTTAGCCGTCTTTTGTTCGATCTGTTCGATGATATGACACTGCTGATGCCTGGCTTCCCGCCACCAGTTGAGAGGTCTAGCGCAAGCATGAGGTCGAGATCGTCCTGCACTTGCGTTGATCGATATTCAACCGTTCCCATCTGCACAAGGAAGCCGTCGCTATCAATCCCATCACGCCTCTCAAGCCCAGACTGCACATCATAGACACCATTAAATATGTCTAGCGTCATGAGCTTGCTTGTCAGCTCGCACGCCACATAGACGCGCATTGAGAATTTGACGTCAGCTTGACGCATGTAGCCAACGATCATTGGTGCCACAACCTCGCCGTGCCAGCCCTCATGATCATTGGCCTGAAGAAACAGCCCAACCGCGAGAAGCGATCGCCAGGCCATATCTTCGGCGGTCGCGGTCCCGATCTGCTCGTAAGTGATCGCTCTAATGACCTCGACCGCTTTACGGGGGTCTTTGGCCGTTGCATCGAAGTCCTTATATCGCGGCAGGAGCCGCAATAGTTTTATATCGGCCCTATTAACCCATAGGATGTTTTTCACTCCAGACCTCCAAAGTCAAACATGCAACCGTTGCATGTTTGAGACTCATTAGGCCACTGAATGCTATTTTCTGTCAATAACCCATTGACAGAAAATATCTCTATGCTCTATCACATAACTCACTCCCAAGACGATCAACTCGCTTGGTTTAAGGCCCATAGTCTGGGCGGCAGCTTCTATGCGGGCGTAAAATTCTTTCCCCAAGAATATGGCCTTCATCTTAACCTCTGGAGTTTTAATATGCGTTTTCCGTTTATCATCGCGCCCTCAAAGCCTGACATGATCGGCCCTGCGCCCCTCGTGATCGATGACAGCTCACCGATCATAGTCCAACAAGGCGAGCCCAGCTTCCTTATCTCACACCAGAAGATCAGGATGAGCAAGGCTGAGATTGACGCCCTTGCATGGGGCGGCAATCTTCAAGCGGTCAAGCCAAACTGCTCAGACCTTATGAGCCGTTTCGGTGACGAAGATCCTCGCGATTGTATGGTGCTCTTCTTCTCGATGTTTTGGGATCTTGCCTTCATGCACCTTGGCGTCTTGACTGAGGGTAGTTTTGACGGTTTTGGTCATAATAGCGTCCCTGACGGAAGGGGCGGGCTGAAGGTGGTGAAGACGGGCGCGCTTATCGTCTCAACCAAGGATAAGATTGACGCGTGGAAGCCTGACTTTGAGGCATGGGTGAGGTGCATGTCTGCCAACCTCAACCCACATATCACGGCTGCCATTCTCCCCTTCCTACTACAGAATGAGCATGAGCTTAAGCATATCGTGGCAGTCTATGACTACTTCGCGAAGAGTGATGGGATGGGTCGTCACCCAGAGGGGATGGTGGCCTTAGCTTCAATGGCCAAGGATAACTTTGACGCAGACCTAGATACGATCTTCGCCACAGATGGTGAGGTTGAGCGACTCGTGTCTGAGATTGAGGTTGCGCCGTTCCCAGATCTGCCTAAGCTCACTAAGAAAGCTAAGTCGAGTCTAATACTGGCGTAAGGGTGGTTATGTATCGCTTCAAGATGAATGTTGAGAATATTGAGGATAGTGGCCTTGAGGTTGGCGAGTCTCTTGAGATCGAGTTGCCTGATGGTGATCCTGTCGAGGTTAAATTCCTTGGCCTAGAAGACGGCGATCATTACTGGGAGACGAATGATAAGAATTATGCGAGGATCGCTGCGTTCTTTGGGGTGTATGTCCCTAAGCATGGTGACTATCTAAACTGAGGGCTTTTACTTATGACCATCGAAGTCGTGATCGTTGTGGCATCAGCGTTCTTCTCTATCTTTCTTATCACTGGCATTGCGGCGTTACTTTTCGCTCATGGTATTGAGTCTGCCGTTAATGAGGATAGGTGGTCACTCATGAAGAATGATGACCCTTGGTTTAAGTAGTCACCTTGGTTTAATGTCTAACCCTGGCGTACAACGGTTGCATGTCAGGGTTTTCTTTTTGGAGTAGATATGACTGAGAGTCGTTCGTTCAACATTTGTGGCACGGATGTCCACCTTCACTGCGCAGACTTTCGCACAAGCTTTGGCGAGGGCATTAAGGCTGACATGATCTTGGCCGATCCGCCTCATGAGGCGCTTGAGAGGCATCGCGCTATCGGCACAACCACAAGGCTGACTGGTGAGTGGTTTGACATCCTATCAGACGATAAGATCGGAGAGTTCTTAGAGTTTATAGATGACCGTCTTGCTAAGAATGCTCACATCTACCTGTGGTCTAATGATGAGGCGGCTTACACCATCCATGCCGCCGCTATGGCATGTAGTGTGAAGTGGAAGTATTGGAACACGCTCCAATGGGTAAAGCTCAACTCGGACGGTAGCGGTGATGTCTATGGCCGATCGGTATCAATGGGCATGGGCTACCATTACCGCCATGCTCGCGAGCAGGTTCTTTTCTTTGAGAAGGGCAAGAAGGCCTTAAGCTCACCGTCGGATCTCAATGTGTTTCATGAGCAGAAGACCACGCTTAAGAATCATGGCCACCCTACGTCGAAACCAACCTATATGCAGTCGGTCTTGGTGTCACAGTCTGCGCCAGATGGTGTCATCATGGACCCCTACCTTGGCAGCGGCTCCTCAATGATGGCCTCAATCGGAATCGCCAAGACCTTTTATGGCTATGAAGTCAGTGAGGTCTACTTCAATGCCGCAGTTGCGCGCCTTGAGGCTCTTGAGGCTTGGTTTGAGGCTGTTGGCGTGCTCGATGCGAGCTTAACTCTTGAGGAGATGAGGGCGGCGCTTAAGAGTTTGGACATACCCCCGGAGCGCACTGTTAAAACCTTGAGTGCGTTTCGTGGTAGCGTGCTGAGCGCGCTAGAGCAGCTCAGCTCAACGCAATACAGTCTGGAGTTTAAAGACCTATTGGATAAACTAAAGTATGGTGATTTGGGGTCAAAGGACTTCGGTAAGCTCAAAGACAAAATATGAGGTGACTTGTGGCGTCGTATAATAACCGAGCATATCATGCGCTAGGTGGTGTTTATGTCTCGTGGACATCCGAGGGCTCCCCAGATCTTACTGGTGCGAGCTATCCAGGCGCCATACCAGTCATTCAGCTCAGCGACTTCACCGCTTATAGCGTTATCGTTTCAGGTGGTGAAGATCCAAGGCCTGCGATACGCACGGCAAACACATCTAACAATGAAGTCGATCCTTCCACAATCTTTCAGGGTAACATGACCGATCAGGTGCCCGTTGTAGCTATGGGCTACCCATACACAGAGGTTTAACATGACAGCGACAGTAGCAGACGTCACGCAGATCTTCCCTGCGACCTTCACAGCTAAGGGTCTTATCGCGGCCCTTTACACTCACTTCAACACCGTATCAACTCGCTTTAGTGTGGCTGCTAGTAACGGCGCATCTAATGACGAAGGCCTACTTTTGACGTGTGACAAGGCTGGTGAACCTTGGAACATCGCCCTGCGTGATGGTGGGACGACCAACATGAGGGTCAGCATCGACGCTGAGGGTGATATGGATGACCCTGGCGGCACTGGTGTGCTGCCAACTGGCTATACGGACTGGTCGGGCACTGTCTTTGAGAACGTCTTTAGCCTAGCTGGTGGCGCTGTGGGTTGTAAGACCTGGATTATGGAGATGCCTGATGCTTTCTTCGTGAGGTTGACTAACAGCGCTAACACCTTCGGGCTCCAGATAGGTCACTGGGGAAGGGTAGAAGCTCTTTGGGATGCTGAGGAGTTTGAGCAGCTTGGGCGTACTGGCCTTGGTCTACATGCTGGTCAGCCTGGAAGGGTTTCCACCTCTGCAACCTCTGGCTTCTTTATCACCACCTTAAACTCACTTGCTCATGTCCGTACTGGTGAGTGGTCGTCAACCAAGCTTGGTCACGAAAACTTCACTGCCTCCCAAAATAATGAGCTTGAGAGGCCTTCACCAATATGCCTGACCACGGACAACGCGAATGGTTCAACTTATGATGACACAATGGGTTACATGAAATACTGTCGTAAGCGTAACCAGGCATCAAGGGCTGTTAATACAAGGCTTGAGAGTACACCATCAGATCAAGCTTGGATTCATGACAATTACGTCGCAAGCACCACATCGTATGTTTATCCTTGGCGTAAAGGAGTTTCTCCGTGAGTATCTTAAGGACAGGGATCTTTCTTATGGGCATGTTGCGGGCAGAAGGTCCGCTACCTCTACCAGAAGTCGAGCTGCCACCAGTGCAAGAGTCTGGATGGTCTACAAGCTATGGTTTTGGTGAGAAGTGGTACGGCAATATGACAGCCTCGGGTGAGACGTTCCCCAGCGACGAGCAGACGTGTGCAAGTAGGACTATCCCCTTGCACACAGTCGTCATCGTAGAACATCAGAAGACCGGGCGCCGCGTTTGGTGCAGGGTTAACGACCGTGGCCCTTACGGAGCGCTAGACGCAGAGGGTAACTGGTTTGTGAAGCGTTCCCTTAGCGCTCCTGGCGAGTATAGGGGCGTGATGGATCTTGCGCGCGCGACCGTGGAGACGCTTCATAACAAGGAAGGCCCGCAGGTTCAGGACATTCACATCAGGTACTTCCCAGTTTCATCTTGTGAGACTGATGGCGTTTTCACTTGGTTTTAATTCTATTGACGGGCGGCATAACCGCCCGTTAGTCTTTTGATGGTCAGACACGCAACGGTTGCATGTTTGGTTTTGGAGATATTAAATGATCATCCTTAGAACGTTCATTCATTGTGACGTAAGAGGCTGCCTTAACTTTGCCGCAGTGGGCATTAATGATGAGTCTCAGTCCAGCCTTCAGGTCAATATGAGGATGAAGGGTTGGGTTGAGATTAAGCATCAATGCACCATCAGGCATATCTGCCCAAGTCACGATAATGATGATCCTGATGATCTTGTTTACGATGTTGGCGTTGGGGAGGCGGTATGAAGGATGGTGTTTGGTTGGAGGTTTGTGGCTTCGCCCCTCGCAACGAGCGTTATGGGATGTCTCTTGGTGGACTTGTTATCGTCTATGTGGAGCGGCATGACTATGATGGGGCTTGGAGTTACGAGGTGGACTTCAAGACAAACATAGCGAGCAAGGGCGGCTTTGAGTTAAGATCTCAAGCTGAGCGTGAGGCCTTTAAGCTGGTTAAGGGTCTTGTGGATAAAACGGTTAATAACTTAAGCGCTTGGGCAGGTAGCCTTGGTGTAAATGAGGAGAACGAAGATGAGTGAGACAAGCGTTGGGAAAGGGTTCGGAGTCACGGTCGGCATCCTGATGGCGATCTTCACGGTCCTTGTTGTGTTCCCCATGCTCTTCTGTGGTGGATGTACTGTCTTTACGGCCATGCTTGGCGGCGCAGGGAGAGCTGTTGAGAAGACTAGAGCTTATGATGCTGGCACCGATCCCACCGTCACTAGCCCTACGAATGAGGCACCTGCCAGTCAGGATGATGGTGGTGAGCCTCCTAAAGACATTTAGCCATAGGCTAGCGATTTATATTGTCGCCGTTCATGGTATGAGCGGCGACTTTGTTTCAACAACAAACCCGAGAGGTTCACGGTGAAGCTTCAATACAACATCAGGCAGAAAGATAGTCTTGAGGGGTTTTCTAGGTCTTTTCAGGATGATGCGGGGCTCATCAATCTTGATAGCTTCGTCAGTGATCTTATTGCTGACGGCTATGACTTGCACAATGTCTTCGTTGAGGGCATGGGGGTTGAGTCATTCATCATCGAAGTCTGTATCTTGGTGCCTAATGAGCTGACTGAGAGCGGTCTGAGGAGTGGTATAAGGCTTTGTAGGGCTGTCGAGGTTGGTACGTTCGATGTTCACTTCCAAGTCAACGATGGTGGTGAGATTGAGCACGAGGTCGAAGGTCTTAAGTGGTATAACGAGCACAGCGGCTATGATGGATGTGCCGCTCAGATCACCATTAGTGAGAAGGTCTTTCGAGGTCGAGATGCAGCCGCCGCTATCCATAGCCTCATGAAAGATCCTGACATCAGTGTTGAGGACTTCTTGACTAGGCCTATCAAGCTCTTAGAAAACGCTGAGATCTTGTGGCTTGATGTTGGCGTGGATAAGGATGACGTCTACTTTAAGTGCATCGAAGGCGGTAAGGTCATGCGCTTCTATAAGACATCTAACAACTCAAAGTCAGCCAAGGCCTTGGACCCTGAGCCGCCCCCAGTGGCTGGTAAGGTCGCAGCGGTCAAGCCACTGCTCAACTTCACCGACTCTTACTTTAGCGATCCTTGGCTTCGCGATCTGTTTGTGGCGCGAGATAAGTACGGCACCGAGCTTTACGGTCAGTCGCTCATGACTGGTGACGGTCGCGACTCATTTAATGACGCACTCCAAGAGGCCATTGATCTGCCCGTCTATATCTCCAAGGCCAAGCTTGAGCGATCGTTCACCGCCGAACAGAAGCAGCAGCTTTTAGAGATCTTAGACTTCACGCGCAAGCTGCTACTCTTTGATGAGCAGACTTATGATGATTATGTAGAGAGCTATGGTGGCGATAGCTAGGACATGCAACCGTTGCACGTCAAAGAGCCCGCGATGACTTAACATCGCGGGCTCTTTATTTGCCTGGTCGTTACGGTCTGACTTAGTAGTTGGAGGTCACGAGGTAGTAAGCGTCGTGCTTCTTGGCATCAAGGCTCTTACTCCCACTGAAGATAACCGCCCCCTTGTATTGCCCGGTGGCATTGTCACCAGCGTGCATGTAGATCTCTGCGATTCCGTTCTGCTTAGCCCAAGTCATCATGTCACTGAGAAGGCTCTTCGTCAGGGGTGCGCTGAGGCGAGCTTTTGGTTTAAGGCCCTTGGTTCCAACCTCAACCTTGGTGTTGGAGTCTTCAAACTCAAGCATACCATCAGCGCTTGCCGTGATGGTGATGTTCTTGTCTTTGAGTGCCCTGATCGCGCCTGACAGGCTCCTGGCGCTTACTTTGCAGATTGGCTTGGTTTCCTTCGCCATCAGGTTAGACAGTAGATAGAGATGCTGGACGTACTTATCACCATCCATAGCCTCTTCAGACTCAAGCTCGCTAAGGTCTGTATCCGCCTTCACGCTAAAGCCTTTGGATGACCCACCTGATGCAGGTGACAGGTAGATGTAGAAGTCGCCATCTTGGTCGATCGGGGCTGACACCATACGATAGCCGTCACTCGACACCATGACGTTGTTGTGAATGAGCCAGCGCGGCTTATCGCTTCGCCTGGCGATCTTGGCGAACATTTGCAGATTGGTCATATTGATTCCTTGGTGGTGTGTTTGTTGGAAGGGTGCCTTATATTGAGTCACTTAACTGTAATGTAGCACTTTGCACGCTCAGTTCGATATGTGACATTACGGCTTTCAATAAGAATCCTATCACCAGCAAAGATGATGCCGCCGCTTGACTCCCATTCTATCGTAGCATCTTTTGGCCGACCTCCTGTCATGGTGATTGATCTGAGGCCAAGCTCTAGCAGCTTGGGGTCTATGTTCATGAAGGTGCGCTTGACGATGATGGGGTTGCGGCTCCTGATAAAGTCGGTCTTAATGCCATCGCCGCGAAGCTCGATATTATGTGGCACAAAGTCAACTTGCACCATATTGAGATTGAGCTTTATGGCGGCGCGCAGCCAGTCGAGTATTGGCTTAACGGCATAGTGGTTAATGTGCATGAAAGACCCGCCATGCGCCATAGGTGCAATATCTTCAGGCCTAAGCAAAGGCCCTCGCCTAGCCTCAAGGTCAGACAGTGGCCTAGATGGGATCAATCCAATGTCGGTGTCAGACCTAACCTTAATAGGCTTCCAGCCTCCATTACGCAGTCTCTTCTCGGCGCAGATAAAGTGAGCATCATCGCCCTTGTCGTTAACGACTAGCACAATGCTATCACCAGTGGCGATAAGCTTGTCATCGCAGCGGTAAAGGGCACCATTGGCGCCTATCTCTACAAGGCTTTTGATGAAGCTCACATTAACCTCCAAAAAGAAAAGCCCACCTGACGAGGTGGGCTTTGTGATGCCGTTAGAACGACTCAAGCTTCGACGGGTAGTATAAAATATGCGCTGTGCTGGGCAATGTCTAGGATCTTACTTCCACAGAAGATCACGCGTTCCCTATATGGTCCAGGCGCAGGGGCTTTGTCCGTGTTCATGTAGAAGCTGGTCAGGTTGCTCTGCTTGGCCCAAGCCAACATATCCTTAAGATGGGCTTTATTCATAACCACACTGAGCCCAGTCTTTGGCTTAAACTCACCAGCCCCAGCACCCTTCCCCATTCCAGGCCACCTTGGCGAACGGTCTTAGATCGATCATATCTCTACACCTATGAGTTTTGCCCATTCATTAAGGGCGTCAGTTGTTCTCTTAAGCTTGCCGTCTGGCGCGAGCCCGACGCAGCACACTTGACCCCAAAAACCAGCACCATTAGGCGCGGCTGACTCTAGGATCGACAAGCAACGCTCGCGGGCGCGCTGCTTGTCCTTGTCTTGCAAAGCCTTCCTTAGCTTGTCTTGCATATCAACTCCAGGGGGCGCCCAACATGGGCTTGAGATCTATCTTTGCCAGCGAGCAAAGCTCATGTCAATGATTATTTTTAGTTAATTACTATTGACATCAAATATGGGCTTAGCTAGTCTCTTGGAGATGTTATGAGAAGCATTAGAGGTAGGGCTAGAACGCTAGCGCATGATGCGCAGTTCTGGCTGACGGGCAAGAAGAGCGCAGAGGGCGCAGCTATGGCAGCCTACGCCATATCTGACGCCGACAACGCAGATCCAAAATGCGACGCTAAGATATTGGCGTCGCTGGTCACACTGCGCGCCGAGCTTGGCAAGCGCAGGAACAGTGATGCTTGCGACGCGCTATGCGCTCGCGCTTCGCGATTAATCGCCCAGTACATGGGCGCGTCTGGCATTGATAGCGCGGTCCATATCAGGGCCTACGATCTAAAAGTCGGGATGTGTCTTGATGTGGGCGGCTCCGGCTATCCTTACTGGATAGCAGGCATAGAGAAGGGCCGTCAGAACGGCATTGACGTCCTATTCTTAACATTTACTGATCACTCTGGCGTTACATTGCAAGCCCACTGGTTTGCAACGCGTCATGAGTGTTACGAGCTATAATAACGCAGCAGACATGCAACGGTTGCATGTCTGCGCTTGGAGGTTGTGATGCGTGAGTATATAGAGCGAGTAATTTTCACGACGGCAGTTGAGGCGTATGACTATCCTGGCGTTGTGGTTGAGGAGCTTGAAGCGTTTGAGTGCGGCGGGCGCACTTGGCGCAAGGTCAAGATGGTCAATGAGCCCTATCGCATTGAGAATCAAATAATGCGTTACGCTAGTGGTCTTTGCGGGGCTTGGGATGAAGATCCGCGAGTAGCAGAAGAGAGGCATCGCGTAGTAGAGGAGAAGTGGCGCGCGCTTGTCGCTGAGCAGAAGGCTCAGATTGACGCCATAGATGTCGCTGATGACCTTGAACGCTATTTTAGGCGGAATGAACACTGTCTTGACTATAAGGCCAAGGCACATGCTCGCGAGCGCATTGATGCTCTCGCAAAGCGAGATGCGAAGGCTGAGGCTGAGGCCAAAGCAAAAGAGATCGCGGAAGCAACGCCCAAGCTTCCCAACATCATATTCATCCCGATCTACCACAACATGCGGTTTTGTCGCTTTGAGATGTCTGTGGTTAAAGGCTTTGACTGGCAGAACAATGTCAAGGTGGATGGGGTGAGTTTGTCTGCGGCTAGCGTCATCGCTGGCGAGTACGTCAGGGCGATCCCCTGGTGGGGCGATATGCCGCCGCAGCGTCTCTTTAGGGATCATGCTCATGACTTTCAATCATGGGAGCGTGTGACGTTTGAAGGCGAGGCGTACTACCGCGTAGGAAAGATGTTTACATACCCGCGCGAGTACATCGTTTATGACGCTGACGGCAAAAAGGTCAGGCGATCAATGCGCCGACTAGATCTCTTTAGTCAGACAGCCCTTGAGTGGACCAAGATCTTTGACATCCCATCGCATCCTTAAACCCCTATAGCAAGGCCTGCAACCGTTGCAGGTCTTGGAGGTGTATATGACCAAGCCCAGGCACCTTAAGAAGCCGTGCGCCCAGTGCCCCTTCCGGGGGAATTGGCTGACGAAGGGATCAGCCATTGAGATCGTGACAGCCCTTCGCAATGACAAGCCGTTCTCGTGTCATAAGACGGTCAACTATGACCGCGAGCGCGACGGCATGACTGAGGCCTTCTGCGCAGGAGCCTTGGCTTCAATGCGAAAGTCTGGCGAGCTGTTTAATAACTTCGCCGTCCGCGTTCACGCGATGACCATGCGGGTCGATGGTTGGCCAGCTAACGTTGATGGTGAAGGCATCCCATCGCTCGATGAATGGATTGACCTCCATGATGACAATGGGCGGAGTCGATTCCCATCTGGTGAGGGGGTCGAGTTTGATGAGGAGTGTGATGATGAGTGAGTTTGAGATCTTCGCGCGCAAGTGGCAGCCTAATGAGGTGGTGTTGCCATGCCCGAGCGCACCAGCACTTAATGACATTCAGGCGGGGTGGCTCTGGCTGCTAGCGCTTGATATTGATCGAGTGCTTTGGGGTCGATGGGCATGGTGGCTTGAGCGTCTTGAGAAGCGCGACTTTGACACCATCAAGTCTTCTGACATCCCCAAGATCACATTCAACCTCTACCGAGGCCATGAGCCCCACCACAAGGCGCTCAAGATGCTCAACCTATGTGTTGATACCATTAAGCGCCGCGAAGGGCGCTACAGCGGCAATGGCGCGCTCATGGCGCTAATTGATTGGCTGTCTTGGTCTTTGGGTTTGCAGGATGAAGCTCCAGGCATAAAGGTTGAGACTCACCAAGAGCTTTATCAGACCTTCTGCCTTGATCTTATCATGGGCGCGCCTTGTGACTATTGGGGGATCTTACTCTCAGACCTCCAGCACGGCAAAGGCACCACATCGTTTTATCCGACGCCCTCCGAGGTTGTCACGTTATTGACTGACATCATATCTGAGCAGGATGGGCCTGCCATGAGGAGCGCTTACGATCCATGTCTGGGCACGGGCAGGGCTTTGCTTGAGGCGTCTAATCACTACCTGCTATTGAGCGGCCAAGATATAGACAGCTCGGTGCTCAAGTGTGCAAAGCTCAACTTTGCGCTCTATGTCCCTTGGGCGATCGTTCCACCACCGACTGATGAAAAGGTTGTGACCGTTGATTCATGTGCCGCAGATCTTGAGCTATTGGAGGGCCTGTTAGATGTCTGAGGTTGCAGTTGCGATGTCCAATGACAAGCTAAGGGCTAAGCTCTTAGATAAGGTTAACGACCACATCGAGATCTTAAAAGAGCGCGTGGATCTCGTTAAGACTGAGGAGAGCTTGATTGATTTGCTAGTGGCCGAGCTGACCAAGGCAGAGTATGAGCAGTGGGACTCAAGTGGTGAGCTGCCCTTGTTGATCTGTCTGTATATTGACGATAGCGATGTGGCTTATATTGAAAAGTCTCTAGTTAAAGCCATAGACTTTGAGGAGAGGCGCAACGTCAGCTTAACCTTAATGATGGTCATCTCCTTTATAGCGGTGTGGCAAACAGATATGGTTCTGTCACTCTTGCTTGGTCCGTTCATCTTCGCGGCGTACTTCTTACCATTCCTCTATCAGGGCTATGGTGAGATTGACCGTAAGAGCCTAATCTCACTCCCAAACTTCGACAAGGCTGCGCAGTATTACTATGGTGCGAGGCAGGGCTTTAAGGATGAGCTTGATAGGGCTGAGGCGGATCGTAATGCCAATAAGATTGGGGCTGTAACCATATCCTCAGCAGGTGACGGAGGTGGTCAGTTAACGCAGGTGCAATCAGGTCAGCTTGAGGTCTTGAGTGACATAAAGTCTTAAGCTAACTTATTAGCAAGGATGTAAAAAAGAGGCCCCATGCAACCGTTGCATGGGGCTTTTCTTATTAGCGATTTTTCTTACGAGCTTTCTTAGCTCTTACACCAGCGCGCCGCTTCGCTTTCTGGTTGAGGCTCATGCTGGAGCTGTACTTTCTCCGGCGCGACTTCCCGGTGCGTTTGGCGCCTCCACCACCCATGTCAGGCATCGGGAAGCCCCTTGATTCGGCATCCACAAGAAGGGGCAACATCATAGCTGACACTGCCATCATTCTCTGGTGGTGCTTGTCGTCGTTACGCTTCATCGTTCTCCTCCAGTGACGCGCTTACGGCGTATGCGTGCTCTATTGATAAATCGAGATCAAGGTAGGCGATGCTTGAGTAAGCTACGCGCTTACACCATCTCCAAACCTTGGCCTCGTCCTCTCCACTATCCAACTTGGCCTTAGCCATGACGATAACACTTGAGACGTCCTCTAGGGGAAGCTCAACGGTGCAATATTCATCACGCTCAATCCAAGTCAGACGGTGGCGCTCATGCTCATATTTGAAGCTGATCATTTGCGATAGTTCTTTACGCCTTCGCTAGCCTCAAGGGCCTCGTGCGCCGCGATGGCTGTGGCGATGATCTTTATGAGTTGCGCTTTGGGGTCTGGGCTCTCACCTAGTCGGCTAGAGTATTGAGTAAGGATCTCAGACCATTCACTTGAGGTGTGTGCCATGTCATGCCTCAAGCCACCCCAGATCGTCTTCTGCTTAAGGCGTTCAGCCTCAACAGCCTCTAGCATGGCCTTTTGCTTGGAGTCTGCCTTGGGGTCCGAGAGTTCACCGTGATGGTCTGCGGCGACCCTGTTGTGGCAATATTCAGTGTCACGACATCGCCATGACATGATGTGCTCCGTGGCATCTTCATTGTCGTACTTGATGATGATCTCATGCCTGGCAGCAGTATCATCTTCAATGATGCGACTGCAAAGCTCGCAAAACTCAGAGTATTCTGGAGAGACATGGTGAAGGATCTCGCGTTTAGTGTAGCTCATTCAAAGTTACCCGTAAGGTTGGATGGGATAAACTGCTCAAGAGCCTTCAAGCGTGATGGGTGCTTGAGTTTCTTGAGGGCCTTTGCTTCGATCTGCCGGATACGCTCCCGAGTAACGCTGAAGTCGTTTCCGACTTCTTCGAGAGTGTGATCGGTAGTATCACCTATGCCATAGCGAAGGCGCAACACCCGTTCTTCACGAGCAGGAAGTGTGGATAAGATCTGCCTTGTAGCTTCGCTCAAGGTCTTACCTTCTATCGCTTCATGCTGGCCCTCATTGAGTACGTCCTCAATGGTGTCCTCAAGCGTGAAGTTGCCATCTCCTATTGTCTGGTTGAGGCTGACGGGTTCATAGGCAAGCTGGAGCATCTGACGCACCTTATCAACATGGATTCCCATCTCGTCAGCGATCTCTTGCGGCTTAGGTGTTTCGCCTGACTTCTGAGCCATCGCCTTTTCAATGCGTTTGAGCTTATGGATGGTGTCGATCATGTGGACAGGGATACGGATTGTTCGAGCCTGGTCTGCGATGGCCCTTGAAATGGCCTGCCTGATCCACCATGTGGCGTAGGTTGAAAACTTATAGCCGCGCTGATGCTCAAACTTATCAACTGCGCGCATAAGTCCGATGTTGCCCTCTTGGATCAGGTCCAGCAGTGGTATACCTCGGTGGTCATGCTTCTTGGCTATGGATACGACCAGGCGAAGGTTTGATTGCACCATGACAGACTTGGCCCTCATCGCCAGATCTTCGCCTACTGATATGGCGGAGAATGCGATCTCAAGCAGGCTCATGGGTAACCCAAGCTCTCGCTCTATCGTATTCATCCTCTTAGTTGCCTGGATAAGATCGCCAAGGACAATGTGATGATTATGCTCGTTAACCTTGGTGCCATCGCAAGCCATTAAGGCGGCTTTCTTCATGCCCTTATTGAACATGGAGTTGATGAATTTGACCCTCTCCAAACTCACCATGAAGATGCCTTCCATAGAACGGAGTTCAGCTTCAGCGAGTTTGGCCTCATTGTATTTTGACTTGAGGCCATTCGATATAAGGTCAACGTACTTCTTGGTGAAGTAAAACGAGCTAATGCCGTTGGTGATAACTTCGACCTCATCTGAGTTTAAGACTGGCGCGCCTATCCTTGAGGTGCTGCTTGTCCTTACTCGTTCAACGTCTTTAAGAAACTCATTAAAGCGTTCGATGTTATCAAGCTCGAAAGCCTCCACCGCCTCGGGATCATTGAAGTCGATCTTCTCACCTGGCGCTGCTTGTAGCAGGTCGGACGACTTAATCTTTCGCTTACTTAGAAGCGCTCCAATGAGTTGAAGCTCTTTAAGCCCATACTGTGTGCATAGGGTGGTGTTAAGGATGATGCTTTCACCGCTTGAGATTTGCTCGGAAGCTTCGATCTCTTCTGCCCTTGTGAGGAGCGGCACCCTGCCGATCATCCTTAGATAAGTCCTCACACTGTCACTGCCGGACAAGCTTCCATCATCAAGCTGACTGCGGCGTTCTGATGACATGATCTTTCGAGGTGTAGCTGCGGCCTGATCACCGATCACTACACCCATGCTGCTTAGGATGGTTTTAAACAGTATAATGGCTTGAGCGTGTGGATAGTCTGTAATGATGTTGTCCACATCGTGATGACTGATGAAGCCATCACGATAGCCCTTGTAGAATGTATGCTTAAGCCTTCCAAGCTTGAACCTATCCGTTGCGCCGCCCATGTTTTATGCCTTCAGTGTTTTGGTGTCATCCTGTATTGACGTTCTTGATTACCTCAAGCGTCACTGTCAGTGATTCTGCACCATTTGCACTGCCTGCGTCGAAGTCAATTTCAAGCATCACTAATACGCGGCTAAAGACTTTGGGAATCCCATCACCAGATCGAACCTCTACGGTATAAACAGGCCACACTGAGTTAAACCTCTTGGTGCTATCGGGATGATTGACGATAAAGAAGCTATAGGCTGCAAAGGCATCCTCTGGGGTGTCGTGTGGTTCGGTGGTGTGTGCGGAATAGTCTGTTGATATGTACTTACACATTTCATGCCCCCTGGGAATGTGCGCTAAGTCAATTATTAACCTGATGCCTGTTACTTCATAGTCCTTATGCGCGTGCAACGGTTGCACGTTGACCTATGACTTCTTTGAGGCAAAATAGCCAAGTGCATTAAGTCAATACACTGAGGGTATAATCATGTCTAAGCTGAGCATTATTGAGAGCTACTTCCTGAGCGAAGCCAGGTGGAAAAAGGAAGGCGTCACCCTTGAGGATGACTATGGAAAGATTGCAGCCCTTGCTGGTGAGGGTCATCACTATCTGAGCTTCACCGCCATTCCCAAGCTTGGGATTAACCCCCAGTCGAAATACAAGACCCCTTTAGGGATCTACACCTACGCTATGGCTGACGAGTGGTTCTGGAGGGCTTGGAATGAACACCAGTTCCCCTTCGTGGCAGACCAACCATTCGTTCAAGTCATGCGCGCGCGCAGTGAGTCTGGGCTTGTAGTCATCGAACGCGGCGGGGCACTATCTAAGGGCAAGTCTCTAATTCAGCGTGCCGTTAGTAAGTATGAGAAGATGATCGACACCGACGATGCTCACCGATATGCGAGCAAAGATGTTGAGCAGTATGACAGGCCTTGGATCAACTCTGTAAAGGGTGATGCCGCCCTATTTAGGTGGTACTGGTCTTTCACGCGTTATCTTGCGATTGGTGATAAGGGTGGCAGTAATCGCCTTGCATGGATCTCACTATGGGGCAAGATCATGATGAATGATGGTGTCATGATCATTGAGGACCGTGGTACGGGTACAATTCATCAGAATGAGCCTCACCAAGCTGTCGTCTTGTCGATGGCAGCGGTCGATCACGTCCTCCAAGCCCAGAACCCACTCAATGATGCTAAGGTTAAAGCACCTGTAAGGGGTGTTAAGCGCGAAGGTCGCAACTATAACAAGTTTAAGTCTGAAATCGCTGTTCACCTTGAGGCGTTCAGGCGTGGTGCTAGCGTCATCGACCAGATGGGTGTGGGCGAACGTCAGATTGATAGTATGCTCACTGAGGCTTACAGGACGGCTAAGTTAACACCAGCAGGGCTCAAGAAAGCCTTTTATAAGGATGACGTCAGTGGCTTTGTGCCATCTGGGGTTTTTGAGTTTGAGCGTGAGGCAATGGGTAGTCTTGCAGATGGGCTTGAGCTTGGTGGTGATCTGGCTAAAACTTGGCTACTTGGTGAAGGTGCGATAGGTACTGAAAAGCGCCTGTCTCTTATATTTTCACCAAAGGTCATCGTCGGTTATGACACTTTCGAGTTTAGATATTCCGACATATTCAAGCGCGGCGCCCCCATCCCACCAGATGTTAATTCATACTTTAGTGTTGAGGTGGGCAAGCTGCGCTTTAACTCTTCTAAGATCCACGTCGGGAACATCTACGGCATAGGTCTGACAAGTAACGTATCCAAGCTTAGCCTTGTGAATTGCGAGATTAGCATCACCAAAGAAGACCTTATGGAGCTTGGTGATTTTGATGCCGCTGAGGTTAAAGGCGCGATCTCCAATCCTAAGATCTTGGAAGCCGTCATGAAGGTTATTCTCGCAGGTCAATTCGTGCGGGCAGCAAGGCCAGACGGCCCTGCGTCTGGCTTGAACCTAAGTTTGGTTAACTGCAAGTTTGAGGTGGTGTGATGTCTAAGTTAGATATGATCGAGAGCTACCTCCTCAGCGAGGCTCCACGCTGGAAGAAAGAAGGTGTAAGCCTTGAGAGTGACTACGCTAAGATCGCAGCTATGGCGGGCGACGGTCATCACTACTTAAGCTTCACCGCGATGCCCAAGCTTGGCATCAACCCGCAGTCCAAGCATGAGACGCCGCTCGGGATCTACACCTATGCAATGGCAGACCCTTGGTTTCAGAAGGTATGGGAGAATCAGCAGTTCCCCTTTGTTGCCGATCAGCCTTATGTTTAAGTCATGAAGGCTAAGAAAGAGTCAGACATCATCATCCTTGGTGAAAGCTCAATCATCCAAGGGGCGTCGCGCATTAGGACGCTTAACGATCAACACAAGCGCTACATCGAGCAAGACTTTGTATTCGGTGAGGCCTTTAAAGAGTTCAAGTATAGGAGCTTACCTTGGGTTGATAGCGCCAGTGGTGGAGTGCGTGAGTTCAGGTGGTATTGGGCGTTCACCATGCAGCTATCTAAGATGATGAAGGCTGAGCGCCTGTCGTCTATCGCTTACTGGGGCAAGCGCATGATGGGCGATCGCATCATGATCGTTGAAGATCGCGGTAGCGGCACCATCCATCATAATGAGCCCAACCAGGCCGTCATCTTGTCGATGGCGGCTGTTGATCATGTGATGCAAACGCAGAACCCCCTCCGTGGTGCCAAGAGGCCATTCCCTGGCCACGGTACCCCCAAGTCAGGTCGAGCATTCCAGAGGGCCAAGTTACTCATCAGCGAGAAGATGCGAGTAATCAGGGACGCCGCGAAGGTGCTTAATGACCTCAAGAGCACCTTCGCACTCTCAGCTCAACTCTTTAAAGCTATGGATCTGGCTAAGAAGTCTGACACTGAGATCATCTCAAGCATCTCCACTGCGGCTGGGATTGATACTGAGAGTAAGACCTTTGGGGATATTGATGACCTTTATTTTACGCTGGGCAAACTTGTGGCGTTCTGGAATAGCAACACTGAGCTATCGGACATCTTCTTGCGCGGTAAGGATGCTCAGTACGTTGGTGGGTTTATTGATAATGTTGTCGATCTTGTCTTTATCGAGTTTGATGACATCACGCTGGAGCGAGTGAATATCTTTAACAGCCTTAATGACTTGGAAGGCCTGTCTGGTGTGATGCTTGGCTTTATGAACATGACCATTAGGGATTGCGTTATAGACTTGAATGCACTTCAAGACCTCGCTCTCACCGAGCCCACTAAGAGGCTTGTGTTTGATCGGTGTCGTTTCAAGCTCAAGGCTATCCCAAGTATTGCGGCTGGTACAACCCAACCCAACGAGAGTCAGTTGCGCGAGATCTCAAAGATCTTTGTTGGCGAAGTCAACGGCACCAAATATCGAGATGGAATCAGGCCAGCATTCTTCAAGGATTGCACCTTCGACGTTACCTGAACATGCAACCGTTGCACGTCTAGGCCTGTATCTCTTGCTCTGACGCGATGAGCGCATCAAAGTCTTCAAGCTCAAGCGGCTTCTTGTATTCTATCTGCCCAAAGGCATCCTCAACGTCTTGGTGCGCCCTGGCTATCTCAAGCGTGATCCTTTCAAACTGATAAGACCTAACACCCATGACTCGCTCAAGGATGATACTGGTGAGCGATGCCAGACCTACTATGGATAGCGCCACTGCTAATGGTCCAATGGAGTAACCAACAAAAGCCGTTAGGATCATCGCCATAGACATTAAGCACATCACACCGAGTAGCACTGAGGTTAAGCGCTTGAGGCGGTCAGACTTATGTTGAGCCTCTTCTAGCCTTCTGGAGTTCTCTCTAAAGATGTCTAGCGATGCTTGTTTGGCGCGCGCCATTTCACGCTCAAGCGCGCGCCTCACCTCTCTTTCAAGCTCAGCGCCTTTAGAGGTGTCTTTCATAATCCTACGCTCAACCAGATCTGGAGGTGGTGTAAATCTCTTGATCTCCATCATCTCAGACTCTCGCCATCCAACACTTTTGCGCGCGACGGGTTTGATGCTTGCTGTGATCTTGAGATCGTTACCATCGAACTTTTTAAGCAGGATGTCATCGAGCGGCTCTCCGCGCTGATCGGCAAGAGCCTTGACTAGGTGCTTGAGTCTCATTTCAGCCTCACCAAGATGTCTGCCTGCGTTGTGATGACTTCTGATATGAATTTGGCGCTAAAATATTCTTGATAGCTTTGGCGATTTTGTTCAATGATTGCAGGTCCAACCAGCACATGATTCATGGCCTTCCTGATAGTGTCTTCGACGTCACCAAGCGCAAGCTCTGTGATCATGCTAATCACAGATGGGCTTAGGAGTTCATGACTGTTGGCTTCGAGGTATTTTCTGGTTGCCTTGGATATGTTGTCTAGCTGCGCAAGGACCGTCATGTCAGACATGTTGAGTGGTATCTTCGAGGTGCGCACCACAAGGTCTGTACTGCCGCCAGACCTGTCATATAAATGCGCGCTTGCTTCGATCGACTCTTGGTCTGACAGCGCTTTGATTAGTGCAAGGCTGACGGTGGCGCCATGAAAGTCTTTGCAGTCTTTAACCCTGGCGAGATAGCCAGGCCTTAACACCCAAGTCAGATCGCCATCGATCATAAGCCTGGACAGTCGGATGTTCTGATTGAGCGCGACCTCTATGGTGATAAAGCCAAACCCAAAGATCTTATCCAACTCAAAGAGGAGCGTCGCGGTGTCACCAGCATAGACCGTTGGCGGTATGTCGAAGCCTTCAGTGCTCATGATAAGGGTCATCTCATCCCTTATCCTTATATGGTGCCTGGCTTTTTCGCTGGATAGTGATGACCCGTGATCATCGCGTTCATCTTTGAGCTTTACGACGTCACTCAATGGATCGGAGTGAAGCACATCAAAGCGATAGAGCGGCAGTTGAGCGCCCTTGAGGTGTCTTGAGCTGAGCGCCTCATGGTAGTCATCGAGGCTGTCTTGTACTTTGCAGATTGCCTTGTCTAGGTGCTTGTCGAATGCGGCTATACTCATGGTGTCATCATCTTGGTTGTTGGTTATAAGAAAGCGGCGGCTCATTAGGCCGCCGACTCAACGCACTATCACAGGCGCTTGTTACTTCATCCAGATGTCAGAAGCCTTAAGCGTCTCGACATACTCTCTTCGATAAGCCTTGGTGTTGAGCCCTTCAAAGCTTTGAAAGATCTCTTCACCGTTACTGTCAGTGAGTTTGAAGTAGGTCAGGCCAGCCGCTACTGCTAGCGCGATGTTGACCTTAGCCTCATCCCCAGCGATGACCTTGAGAATCTCAATGTGGTCACTTCGCTTAGCTTCCTTGATCGTGAGGTTGAGCTTGTAGACCAGCCCCCCATTCTCAATCTTGCCGATGATCTTGCCACCGTGTGTGAGGTTGATGTCTGTGAGGCGCGACTTAAGCTCTGCGGCGTGGTGTTCAGCGATTTCATCAAGGGTGAAGTTGGAGTAGCGTTTCTTGAGCCCCACGGACATCTTTACGGCCTGTTTAGAGATGCTTGGCCTCACATCATCCATTTCATCCATATAGTCCACCGAGTTGAGCAGTCGCCCCAGTGACGGTGCCGTCTCTTTGCACTCGTAGGAGGTGATGTTCATGTCCTCAATCTTCTTGAGGTTTTCGATGATGATCATCACCTTCTCTTCATTCTCATTAAGGCTGGGCTCATAGTTATAGATGGCGATGCTGGATAGCATCACAACAGCCACAGAGATAACTATCGCGATAAACACCTTGTTCTCTTTCATCCTCAACCTCTTATGAGTTTCCAAGTGAAAGGGCTACCACACAGTAGCCCTGATTCATTGACGTTAAACTACTCGGCCCAAACCTGCAACGGTTGCATCCCTACTTCACAGCCTCACGACATCCTAGACACTTTCCGAGCACAGCTTACGGCGGCACTCACTCACTAACCTCTAAATCCCTTATATCATCCCTTATTAAATCCAACCAAATCAACTCCAGAATCAACTTTTACCTCACACCATAACTTTCCCTACTCCATAGAATGCCACCCATCCGACATTCACACTTCAAACATCCCCAAGACCACATCAAATGATCATCACTTTCAACCCCTATAAAAACACCCACTCTTCATAGACCCCCTCAACCAACCCCCCTTCATGGTGCATAACCACCCCATACATCCTATGGTGCAATACATCGTATAGAACATCATCCCTTACCCATACTGACACCGTAGTGAGTTACGTCTGCACCATAACGAGTGACGATTACACCATAAGGCCTCTATGGTGCATGATGACGGGAAAAGACATTTCGCTCCGCACCCCCACCCCCCTTTGAAAAAACTCAGGGGGGAGCTGCTCTGTTTTTTTTCCCAAGCACCATTGGGGGATTTTTCAAAAGGGGCAGGGTGTGTCCCTATGGTGGAGGCATAGAGTCCTATGGTGGAGGCATAGAGTCCTATGGTGGAGGCATAGAGTCCTATGGTGGAGGCATAGAGTCCTATGGTGGCGGGAGGGGGTCGCGCGAGGGGAGTGACCTGTGGTGGTGGGGGTATGAGTGTACGGGGAGTGTGCGGGGGTCAATGTCAGACGTGCAACCGTTGCATGTTGGAATGATGGGGGTCGGTGTTAGAATGGGGTTCGTGGCGAGATGTAAACAACGCACCATAGAGAGGTATGGGATGGGCAGTTTGGAGTTGGTCGAGCAGTATGTGATGGGAGAGGCGGCAAGGTGGAAAAAGGAGGGGGTTGGGCTTGTCTCACCGTATGAGGAGGTGAAGCAGTATATGAAGCCTGGTTACTTCCTGAGCTTCACTGCGCTGCCTAAGCTAGGCATGAATCCTAGATCGTCATACAAGACGCCTTTAGCGCTCTACACCTACTATATGGGGAGTGAGTATTTTAAGACCGCTTGGGAGAATCAGAAGTTCCCCTACCAGACGCAGCAGCCTTATGTCCAAATCATGAAGATTCGATCACCACCAAATATCGTGACGTTTGGAAACGGCAGGGTTGAGAATGATCATCTAATCGTGAAGGCTTTGGGGCGGTACAGGGAGAAGGCGCGTACAAGTCAGGTTCATGCCAATGCAATCGCATTGGCAAACCCGGACAGTGATCCCTGAATTGACTTATCTAGTGATGACGTCAGGCTGGTGCGTTATTACTGGGCGATAACAAAAGCGCTCGCGGCAGGCTCAATAGCACGCTGGGGTAAGCTGATGATGGATGATGGCATCATGGGCCTTAACGATATGGGGTCCGGCACCATCCATACGAACGAGCCTCACCAAGCGGCGTTCTTTTCAATGCAAGCCGTGGATCATGTCACTCAACTTAACAATCCACTTGCAGGGGCGCTGCCTGACTTCAATGCCCAAGGTCTAGGGCCAGGGAGTTCTCAGAAATACTTTAAAGGTGTTCATAACAAGCTGAGGTTGTTAGTTAAGCTTGTCATTAAGCTTATGAATGAAATTGGCGTAAACCATAAGCTTAGTCAGAGTTTTATGGAGCTTGCTGGTGCTTCTGAGCTTAGTCTAGGTGACTTCGTAACTAAGGTTGCAGATCTCAATAACCCAAGCGGGTATAATGAAGACTTTGAAGTAACGCTCGGTCTTTTTGACATCAAGGTGATTAAAGCTGCTGTTAAGGCGATCAAGCCGCACATCAATCAGATCGAGCCATTCCTTAAAGGTGCCAGGTTCACCACGAGCTGGCCTGGGAACAAGCTTAGCTTCCACGTTAATGACGTTAAGCTCTTGAGGTCTGACTACTTCAATATGCCAACGCGGCGAGAGTCAATTAATGACAATGTAGAGCTGTTTGTAAGGCAGATGAATCTGGTGGATAGTGTGATCACGCTAAACAGAATGCCCAACGCTCAAGACCTTGGGTTCATGTTTCCACCGTCATTTAGCTTTAGCAAGTGCATCATTAGGGCGACGATGGCGGAGTGGGATAAGATGCTCGGAACGGGCGGGGGTCAGATGATTAAGGATGGCGTACCCCTTGCCAATCTGACACCTTTAACTAAGGCCATGTCTGAGCGACTAGACATGTCATTCTTAAACTCTAAGCGAATTGCGAAGCCAAATGACTTTCAGTTCTCCGACTGTAAGTTTGAGGTGATTTAATCATCACGCACGCAACGGTTGCATGTCATAAGGAATCCGACTATGACTAAAAGTAAGAGAGAGATCTCGTCCAAAGATCCAAGGATAGAGATCGCGTGTGAGATTGAGAATATGGTGATGGTTGGTTTTTCCAGCGCCGAGTTGGCACCTAGTGATGAGCAGGGTTGGAATGTCGTAATGCTTATAGGTAGCGACGGCAAAAGATATAAAGTTACAGTCACAAGAGTTAACGAGAAGAGGGGTATGTCTGATGTCTAAGATTAAGGTGATAGAGCAGTACATGATCGGTGAGGCTGCTCGGTGGAAGAAAGAGGGTGCTGAGATCTTATCCCCCAAGGATGAGGTATCTTCATATATAGGGGATGGTAAGGGCTATCACCTATTGAGCTTCACTGGTCTGCCCAAGCTCGGGATGAATCCCAAGTCGCACTACAACACCCCGCTCGGGATCTACACATATTCTATGGTGGACCCTTGGTTTGAGAAGCAGTGGGAAGATCAGGACTTCCCCTTCGCGTCCGACCAGCCTTACATTCAGATCATGCGTCTAAGGTCTGAGCGCGGCCTTGTGGTGTTTAGCAACTCTGGCATCAGCATGGGGGGCTCGTTAATCAGCTCGCTCAATAAGAAGTATCAGAAGCTAATCACCCAGGGTGATAATCGAGCGGTCGGTGCCCATAAGATGATGCTTCGTGGGAGTGAGTATTGGATTAATGAAGTAGCTGGAGGTGCTCGGGAAGTGCGCTGGTACTGGGCATTCACTCAACATTACGCGAGCCTCATTGAGGGTGAGTCTGGCAAGCCTGTCAGGGATTGGAAGCACCCTGGTCATATTCATAACAACGCGGCGTCTATCGCGGTGTGGTCTAAGGTCATGGTTGATGATGGTATCGTCGCCTTCGATGATAGGGGGACAGGAACCATTCACCCTGACGAGCCGCATCAGGCAGTCGTGCTTACCATGAAGGCTGTGCAGCATGTCGCGCAGATCTTGAATCCTGTTGGCGGTGCAAGTCAGAAGCTCTTTAAGCGTGGCGTAAAGCGTCAGGGTAGGATGATCAACATCTTCACCAAGTGGGCTGTTGAGACTCGCAAGGCGTTTGAGGAGGCCTACGATAGGGTTGAGAAACTGTCGAAGTATGATGAGATCTCAAACCTTGGGGCCATGTTGTTGATCAGGAATTTCCTTGAGAATAGTGATGAGGACAATATAAAGGGCGTCACCAACCAAGGTATGACAGACTTTGAGAGCAATAAAATGCAGATAATCAACGCCACCCTGGCCTTGCACGAGAGGGTTGAGCTGGCCTTGGACATGGCTGGTGATAATAGGCTGCTGCGCGCCATTCTCTATGGCGAGAGTGCGCAGAGGATAAGGGCAAGCCTTAATATGGTGATAGCCTCTACAATGCTTGATCTCACCATAGATGAGTTTGTGGTGCAGGGCTCTACCATGCTTGAATCGCCTAGCAATGTGAGCGCTGGGCTGGCTGACCAGTTTGGCATAAGCATCACGGCTAGCATCTGGAATCTTAGGTTTAAGAGGATGGAAGTTAACGTAGAGTCTTTTGGTGCTTTAAAGGGTCTTTTGACGGGCATGTCAAAAGACATGAATCACTTTATCTTCGAGGGCTGCGACATCAAAGTGCCGAAGCTGGACTTCACGCTTGCGACTAATATTGAGCTTGGTGATGATGAGCTTGAGAACGAAGAGTTCTTCGCGGTGCTTTTTAAAGACTACTTCATTAAGGACATGCCTAGGATCTTGGGCATCAGCGGCAAACCACTGTCTGTTGAGGTTAAGGACTGTACTTTCGAGTTGGTCTGATAAGATGCAACGGTTGCATGTTTGATATAGGTTGTGTTCTTATCAATGCGGGTCTGATGTTGTGTCAGACCCGTAAACTTTGGAGGTTAGTGATATGGAATGGAACGAGCGCGAGAATCTTGTTGCGGCTCTAACCAAGCAAGATAAGAAGGGCTTTATCACCATAGATGAGACGCTGCATGTTGGTGGTGGCTTCAATATGGGAAGCCTTGAGGAGGTCGAGGTTAAGATCAGGACGCATATCGCAAAGAATAGGGCCTGAAACACGCAACCGTTGCATGTCTAAAATATGGCTTGCGCGGCTCATGCTTCTGGGTTTAGTCTTCTTGTGTTGCCGGGCGCGTTGTTAAACGTCCGGCTTGGACTTCAAGTGAGGTAGGTAATGGATGGTCTTGACGCTATGGCGCGCGACGATGGTTCAATCATGCGCTGGATCGGCCCATTCTGGGTTGAGGTATCCTTTGGCTTTGAGGGTCTTGAGCGCTATTGGACTTTTAGAGTGTCATCGCGCAAGGGTGATTCTGACTACACCTGCCCTCATAGGTTTAAGACTAGGCGCCATGCGCTTGAGTCAGCGCAGGACTATGTGATGACGCTGGCGATCAGCGTGACACATGATCTCACTAAGTGGATGACAGAAACGCGTAACGCAAGATGAGAGGAGAGAACATGACTAGGGATAAGGTGCTGCTGTTCAAAGAGCGCATTCATAAGGATGTCGTTCTCACGGCCTGGGTTGACGGCGATGGTGCTTATACAGCGCAGCTTGCCGTTGGTAATGCCAGGATGCTTCATGCTCCATTGGTGTGTGGCAATGTTGACGTTAGGTCGGTCTTCCTCAACTGGTCTAGAGACATGCTAGGCTTCGCCTACGCGCTCCGAGATTCGATCTCAGATGAGATGGTCGATGAGGTTGTCAGTGCCGCAACCAGCGAGCGGCTGCAATGATCCTAATGCCCGCTTAACCAAACGATAAACAGAAGGTGCCTTTATGAGTGACATGGAAAGCAAGAGTGTTGAGGTGGTTGTGATCGAGCGTCTTAAGCTTGGGGATGGCTTGGAGTTCATCCTTAAGTACGATGGCGACGGTGCTTACTACGCTTCATTAACCGGCCCAGAAGGCGCAGTGTCTGAAGCCCCGCCTATTACTGGCACGCCTGAATCAGTGGCGCTTCGTTCTGCTAAGACTTGGGCTTCATCGACCATCATGTTTGCGATGATGGTTGGCGGTAAACTCAGCACGGAGTCAATCCAGAGCGTCAGGATGCTTTGCTTTCACGCATCCTCACCAGAAGGAAGGTAGATGCTAACTCTAGATCTCGTTAAATTCAAAGACATGGGCAACGGATTCAGGCTTCTTGTTTATAGACATAGCGATGGTGTCTATACGGCACAGCTAGTCATTGGCGAAGTTTGCATCAACTCACTCCCCACACCAGTCGTAGGGTTTGAGGATAAGATGTTGGCGTTCTTTGCAGAATGGGCGGCTGATACGATAAAACAGATCAGCCTGCTCTCAGACAAGGTGACAAGCGAGGTTGTCCAGAAGGCGCGCGAAGCAGCTTTGGAGTGTGAGGCCGCCGTGAAGCCTTACACCTCGTTTTAAAACCCATCACAACCCAAACAGGGATGCAACGGTTGCATCCCTGTTCATTCTTCAAGGTGAAGATATGACCGAAGTTATGCCAGTCCTGACGTTCGATGAGGTGAAAGAGACTTTAAGGCGCATGGGGATCATCTTTCTAATCAATGAGGTCACGAAAGAGATCACGCTTGAGCTTACGGACACCAAGCTGTCATACGGATCTAATGGCGCCCTTGGTATAGACTGCCCCTACTATGGCGCAGTTTATACCGTCGAACACAAGCCAGCCCTGGTATCTCAACTGCGTCGGGTTCAGCTCGTGCAGGAGGCGATAATTAACCGTGAGAATGTCAACTCCGACAGGATCAAGGAAGTCTTAGGGCACAGGGGCATCCACTTCGTCAAGGTGTTGGGCGGCTACGAGTCTGACGATCTTAAGATCGACATGACGCGCTCGGTGCCTTTCGTGCAGATTGGTAATGACAGGCCGGAGGCGATCTTCACCGTGGATGTTTTCGAGCGAATGGTTGACGCTTGGCTTGCAGCTAAGGTGAGCAAGGTCGCTGACAGGCCGCTTAAGACCTACGATGAGGGTGAGATGATGGCCAGGATTCAAGCTCTCTTTGGGCCGCTTGTCGCGCAGTCTAAAGAGATGGGGTGCCCAGTGACGACGGCCCTTTATCTAAGTCAAGACACCTACTCCGTGTTCACCGATAGGGTTTCAGCCTTTGCCAAGTATCTAGGTGAAAGTAATGTCCTTAATATTGACCCTGGCAGTATCGAGGATTTCGCATCGGAGCACGTTCATATCATCATGGGGGCTGCCTTCATTGCTGGGCTGGAGCGGCTTTGTAGTATCGTCGGCGTCCAGCTTGATGATGAGTTCAAGTTGGACGCCTGCGAGGGTATGGAGCAGAACATTCTCGCGCTTTTCTCTGATGTCATGGCTAAGAAGTGTCGCGATGCCGATGGGGCTGAGGGGGCTGATGCGCAGCTACCCCAAGCATAAGCCTTTGACATCATGACGTTGGATGGCGGATAGCACGTCATCGCTTGTTAAACAACCCGGCGTGTGCCGGATTTTCTTTGGAGGTGAGCTGTGAAGGGTAGACGCTTTGATCATTCTCTTGTGGATGATCTTATCAACGAAAGGGTCAGTCATGAGTATGTCATTGAGCATGGTGACAGGCTCTTCGTGGACTTTGAAGCCCTGGCCAGACTTGTAGGGCATTATGTTCCAGGCCTTGAGGTTGGCGAGGGCTTTATCCAGCGTCGGGAATGGAAGCGCGGCACTATCAGTGGTGATGAGGCTAAGGCGGTCATCTTCTACGATGCCTCTTACTTTGAAGACCTATCACCGTCTGCGCTTGAGTTCGGAATAGCTTACTGGGACTTTAAAGACGCCAACATGCTCTTCGGTCGCACCTGGCGTTGGGAGCCTCGTGACCCCATTGGTGCTCTCTTTAGGCGCTCGCATAGGATCTCTAAGAAGTGTGGATATGGCTCAATCCACTATGGGCGAAAAGGCATTGCGTCTTATCGGCCAGACTTCCCAAATAGTGAGATGGAAGGTCCGACCGATCGCAACCTCGATCACCTTGATAGCATCCTGCCTAGTGGCGCCGTCCACCTCATGAAGGCGCTCGGAAGGTTTAGGCCTAACGACTTATTTGTGAGCATCCTCAACGGAAGAAACCACCGTGCAGAAGATGATCTTTACATCTTTGAAAGCTGGGACTGGGACAAATGAGAGCACTTAGCTTAAAGAACCCTTGGGGTGAGATGATCGCAAAGAAGGGCAAGCGCATAGAGAACAGGACGTGGCCAGTGCCCGGCACCATTCTTATGCCTACTTGGATTGCCCTTCACTCGTCGAAGTCTCATAGCAGACGAGATGCCATTGAGCTTTACAAGGATGGTAAGACAAGCGGCATCACACACCCCTATCACGCGGGTCATATCTTCGCGGTTGCGCGCCTCATGTCGTGCAACCATATTGATGATGACATACTCAAGATCGGGGCTGCGCTCACACATCAGGAGTATTGGACGCACGGGCCTTGGTGCTGGTATTTTAGCGAGGTGGTTGAGCTGCCAATGCCTATCGAAGTTAAGGGAGGTCTATCGCTTTGGCGTGTACCTGCAAGTGTAGGCTCCGAGATCACCGAGCAGATCGCAGAGCTTGGCCTTAATATCTTCAACTTTGCTGAATAGGTGATGACATGGCTGATTATCAAATGCTGCTCTTGTATTACCATCACGATCTCATGTTCTTGGCCAGGGACACCGCGCGCTTCATGATGGCCAAGTGGCGCATAAGGGTCGATTTAGATCCCATTAATTCTGTGAATGGTATGTTCCAAGATCAGATGACAATGGTGTCTTTTGTGGCAGGCCTTCCGATGACGCCAAGGATGGAGCTTGAGCGCAAAGTCATTGGAGCCTTTAACAAGGTAGCCAAGCGGTTTGCCGTTCATGGCTGGTCCCCTGTCCTTAGAAACTTTCACAACTATGACGAAGCGCTTGAGGTGTTAAGGCGTTATACCAAGGCCAGGTCATACGACATGCCCGAGCTTATGGAGACTCTTCTCACCTATCTTGAGATTGAGCGCGAGGCTATAGAGGCGCTTTGGGGTGATGGGTTAGAGATGCTCGCAGGTAGTATCCGCGAGGAGATTGATACACTAGGTGATCTTAAGAGTATCTGCATGGACGTTCTTGGTGGGCGAAGGTTTGCCAGCTTCAACCTGCTAGTCATAAATAACAAATGGCGCGGCGCAGTGGCTTTTCTGGCTGACTTGGTGGCTGTCATTGATCATGAGGCTGGTGAGGAGTATCTATCTGCTGACGACGCCATGAAGTGCTTGCAATATTGCGCGCTGATGGCCGCCGCGCTTGGTGGGCCTCGTGATGTGCTGGAGCTTGCCAAGGCGATGATTACTGATGGATCTGTGGACTGGCCTTTTGTACCACCAAGTAATATGCGTGACTGTCAGTTTGCGGGTGTGAATAAGTTCATTGAGCTTTATGTGAATCGAGCTGGTGATACTTATTACTAGGAGGCCATACAGATAGGTGACGATCATCCATATCGACTTGGCGAAGCTTCAAGTGAAGCTATGGCAATCAGGGAGATCCTTAAGGCATTGCGAGATGCCGTTCTTGATGATGTGGATCGTATGCTATGCCTGATGCCCGACCTCGCCGATCCACCCCGAAGGACGATTCAGATCCTAAAGGCTAAGCGTCCAAAATAGTGCCCCAAGAGTCGCAAAAACAGCCCTCATGCAACAGTTGCATTGGGGCTGTTTTTTGTGCTTTCCTGCACCATAATTAGCCCCTAACATACAACATCCAGTGCCCACCAAACCCCAGAAACACTATATGGAGTGTGACATGAGTTCTCTTGATAATAAGTGCGGTTGGCGTCAAGTCTCTCACCATGAAGACCCCTACGCTGACATTACTTTTGAGACTTCTGACGTGACGATTAAGGGCGGTAAGGACAAGCCTGACTTCGTGCAAAAGGGTGTGTCGTTCCCATCCTTCTACAGCGAGACGTCGCGTAAGGTCGTGGCCAATAAATACTTCTACGGCACCAGGGGTTCTAGGGAGCGCGAGCACTCGATGGCTCATATCGTCGATCGTGTGTCTGCCAAGCTTGCAACCTGGGGTGAGGAGCAGGGCTACTTCCCTGACGGTGATAGGCAGCGCGAAGAGTTCTTTAATACGCTTCGTTTCACACTTATCAATCAGTACGCCGCCTTTAACTCACCAGTGTGGTTTAACCTGGGCACTCCAGAGCCGCAGCAAGCAAGCGCGTGTTTCATCAACTCGGTCGAGGACTCGATTCAGTCGATCATCAACCTTGGCGCTACTGAGATGATGGTGTTTAAGGGCGGATCAGGGGCCGGTGTGAACGTCTCAAGGCTGCGCGGCAAGCAAGAGCCCCTTAAGGGTGGGGGCGTCTCTAGCGGTCCACTGAGCTTCATGAGGGCCTGGGATGAGGCGGCAGGATCAATCAAGTCAGGCGGCAAAACAAGGCGTGCGGCTAAGATGGTGGTGATGGACGTTGATCACCCTGACATTATGGAGTTCATCGCCTGTAAGGGTATTGAAGAGAAAAAGGCCCAAGCCCTTATCGCTGCTGGTTTCGATGGGAGCTTTGATGCTGAGAATGGCGCGTATGCAACCGTTGCATTCCAGAATGCCAATCACTCGGTGTGCATGTCTGATGAGTTCATGGACGCAGTGGTCAACGATGATCACTTCAGGCTCGAATGGCGTACAGATCCTAGCAAGGCTGAGGTGGTCAAGGCTCGCAACATCATGTCTGCCGCATGTCAATCATGCTGGGAGTCGGGCGACCCTGGCGTCCAGTTTGGTGACACCATCAATAAGTGGCATACCTGCCCCAACGATGGCCGTATCGTGGCATCTAACCCATGCTCCGAGTATTTCCACCTCAATGACACGTCGTGCAACCTGGCCTCACTTAATCTTATGAGGTTCGTGATATTTGAGAACGGTCGCGCAGTGGGCTTTGATTTTGCTGCGTTTTACAATGCTAGCTATCTCATGGCCCTCGCCTTGGACATCATCATCGACAAGGCCCATTATCCAACTGAGCAGTTGGCAATCGAGACTAAGAAGTCTCGCACCATAGGTTTAGGCTTTGCAAACCTTGGTGCTGTAATCATGGCTCTCGGCCTGCCTTATGGTTCTAAAGAGGCGTGCAGGCTCGCAGCCACGATCACCCATGTGATGAATGCAGCGGCCTACATTAGAAGTGCTAATACCTGCTTAGACCTTGAGCTTGCGCCATTCGAGCGACTTGATCGCAACCGTGAGGCTATGTCTAACGTTCTTGGGATGCACGCTGAGGCATTTTTAACGCTTAGGGATGAGACGGATGACAAGCGTTTTGGCTTGGACTCCAATGTTATCGACATGAGCTTGAGGGCTTTGTCGAACCTGTCAAGAAATGTGCGTAAGGGTGCCAATCTGCGCAACGCTCAAGCAACTGTTCTTGCCCCGACTGGCACCATCTCATTCATGATGGGGTGCGACACTACTGGCGTTGAGCCTGTCCTTGGCCTTGTGAGCTACAAGCAGTTGGTTGGTGGAGGCTTCCTTAAGCTGACACTCGACTGCACCAGATCTGCGCTGCTCAACCTCGGCTACTCGCCCAGCGAGACTGAAGAGGCCCTTTGTCACATCGAAGACCACGACAGCCTTGATGGCTTTAAGCTCAAGCGTTCAACTGATGCTGAGGTGTTCAAGACATCATTCTCAACATCCCCAGAATATACTCTCGACTGGAAGGCTCATGTTGACATGATGGCAGCCTGTCAGCCTGCGCTTAGTGGTGCAATATCAAAGACGGTTAACATCAATGAAGATGCTACGCCGAAGGATATTGAGGACATCACCTTCTATTCTTGGCGCGCTGGGCTCAAGTCGGTGGCGATCTACCGTAACAACTGCAAGCAGTCACAGCCTCTCACGCTCAAGTCTAGTGGTGATAAGAATGTCGAAGATCCGATCGAGTCCTTAAGGGAGCATGGTGTCTTAGTGCATGGCGAGCGCAGGAGGCTTGAGAAGACGCGCAAGAGCAGGACGCATACCTTCTCGATCGGCGGTCAGAAGGGCTACATCATCATTGGTGAGTATGAGGACGGCTCGCCTGGTGAGATCTTTATCAACTTTGCCAAGATGGGGTCTACAGCGCGCGGCTTTGTTGACTCGTTCGCCATAGGTCTAAGCCTTGGCCTTCAATATGGGGTGCCGCTTGAGGTGTTCCATAACAAGTATCGCCACATGAGCTTTTCACCATCAGGCTTCACGGACAACCCAGAGATCCGCAAGGCCAGCTCCATCCCCGATTACGTCTTGCGCTGGGTTGCGCAAGAGTATTTCAATGATGGTGCAGAAGAGCGTGACGAGGCCCAAGATGATCAGGTGGTGTCTGACATTGCCAAGATCAGGTCCAAGTCAAAGCTCAAGACAAGCGCCACTGGGGATCTGTGTTCTGTCTGTGGGGGTCAGTTAGTCCAGGCTGGAACGTGTCACACTTGCACTGAATGCGGCTCTTCTACGGGCTGCGGCTAGTCCTTAAGGCTCGCATGAAAAAAGGCTGCGCATCAAAGCGCAGTCTTTTTTTGTTAATGCCTATTGACATCATTTTCTAACTTTGCATAATGCCTGTATGCCATGCGCGTTGCCTGGCAACTTTGGAGAAAACACATAAGCTATAATCCCAAGCTTATTGAGCATCTTAAGGCCGGGAAGGTCTTCGACAGCGGACCTGATAAGGCCCGCTGTCGAAGACGAGTACGCTTGGAGCGTCAAAGCGCGCTGGGAGCTGCCAGCGCTCCAATATGGGGCAAGCGATGACGTCGACGAGGCAGTCAGCGCGGCGCTCCAGGCGTATAAGTGGATCGTTGAGGATCTTCTCAACCTTCTGATTCCCAACCCGGTCAATTCAGATATTGACGAGTCGGATCTCGTCTGGCCAGGATTCCCACGCAGGTAATGACCTAAAACATGCAACGGTTGCATGTCTGACTTTGGAAGTTCTATGTGGCTTGATGTCATGATCGGCAATCTCTTGAACGAGCTTGCGTGTTGTTTGTCTTCGTGCAGACTGCTTGTGCTCGTGCTCTTGATCCTGGCCATTGAGCCAACGTCAAACAAGGTGGATAATGAGCGTGAATGACTTGTACGGCACAATAAGGGCGCTGCCGCCTATCATGCGGCGGCATGGGGTCTATGTGGCTATATCTAACCACATGATCAATCATCCAGGGAGTCGAGAGCAGGTTTTAGCTGAGGTGGTGCCATACGCGCGAGATCTTCTTAAGGATGATTACAGCCCAGCGCTTATCCATAGCGGTATGCCTTGCTATGACATAGATCTCCTTAAGCTGGGTATTGGCAACGTGTATAGCGAAGCAGATCAAGACGCTGATACGGATGATCCACAGCAAAGACTTGAGCACCTTAAGACGTTGGTGATCTTAAGGGACTCGTATGAGCTGACACCAAGGGCTTTAAGGGGGATGGGGTTTGGGAAACACCTTAAGGCTTTAATGCTACCAGAGGGCGCAGATAAGCTTCATTATATGGAGAACATTCCCAGCAGGAATTTTAGTATCATGAATTGCAATGATTATTATCCTGCTGATGATGTGACGTTATTGGATAGCTTAATGCGTGAGAAGTACGGCTTCACAGATGAACACAAAGAATACCTCCGCGAGTATGGTGAGAGGCTTGGCCTTAAACGTAACGAAGACTGGTTTGTGTAATGAATAACCTTGATGTCCTATATGGAGAGCTAAGGGCTTTGAAGGGGTCGGGTAGCATGACTAGAAGCAAGGTCTACAAGATGCTATCCAAAGCCCTCCAGAGTCATCTTAGTGAGGATGAGTTTGAGGCGAAGGTGTTGCCTTATGTGCTAGATATGGTCAAGGGTGTCGATGACCCAACGCTCTTCATTGCTGGTGATAATTATCACTCCGAGCTGCTTGATAGGGTTGGGATTGGGAATGTGATGGTGAGGGGGTTTGAGGGCGTCAACACTACTGGTCATGTGAGGCATGTTTTTCAAGGCATAGACTCACACGCCTTAGATCGGAGGGAGAGGTTCTTTCGTCAAGATTACGAGTATCGCATGCGTCTCCCATACACCTTCTGGGCTGAAGCTAATAAGTTGGATCACTTCGATGGGCCTGGAGCGCAGCCGATCAAGATGTCGGAGGGTGGCAGGGTAAGAGTCCTTCACGTCAATGACTTCGACCTCAGAGTCACCGTTGAGGCATCTACCTGCGATAGGGTTAGGTACATTCATGCAAATTCTCTTGCTTTGAGTTGTGCTGATTTTAGCCCACTGCCGGGCCTTAAGTTCTTGAGTGTTGATGGCTCTTTTGACGTTGAGGTGGTTGGGCCTAAACATACTTGGGAATCGTCGGGATACCCTGGGAATAATTGGCAACCTAGAATGGTGCCCTTCTATCCAGTCACTATGGATATTGAGGTGTTGGAGATACCAACGCCTGATGACTTCTTGAGGCTACTTAGGAGGGGCATTCGTTTCCCTGATCTTAAGTTTATCTGCTTCACTAGGACGGATCATATCTGGGAGTCAGCTTTTAATGAAAGCATGGCCGTTGTCACCAAGAGCACTAAGGCTAAGCCCATACTTAGAAAATATGATACAGGGCGAAGATCTTGGGATGAGGATCTAGAGGAGTATGGGAATGCTGTGGTGAAAATCCTTGAGATGGATGATGTTGATCTCGACCAACTCCTAACCACTGCTGACATGATCGTTCCTCACTACCTGACGTATCTTAGATGAAGAAAATAGACATGCTCAATGCTGGCGTAGAGCTTCTTGAGAGGTTCTGCGCCGCCAATGACATCCCTGCACCTATCCTTATCACTGACCGTGAGGACTGGCCGTTTAGCGTGTGTGCTTTTTATCGGAGCGGCCACATCTTCATTAACCTTAAGAAGTGTTCAGGCATAGGCCGTGGAGGGCCTGCGTGGAGCTATCCTGGCCATTTGGTGGATAGGACGCCTTACGGTGTGCTCCAGCATGAGCTTGGCCACTACGTTGACGTGAGGCTGTCTGAGGTTAAAGCTCCATACTACGGGTCGCACAGCTTGAAGGTCATGGTGGAGTCTGGGGAGCCTGGCGTGACGACCTATACTCACAATCATGGCGAGTGGTGGGCGGAGGCCTTCCGGGTCTTTGTCACCAACCCTGATCTGCTTAATCGACTCAGACCTAGAACCTTTGATCTTATCCATGCTAGGCTTAAGCCAGTAGAGCTTAGATCTTGGAGAGAAGTCCTTGAGGACGCCCCTGAGCGCACCATGAGCCTGTGCGAGTCCAGGGTTATTGAAGCGGCTCAAGCGTGAGGATTGAAGTGTCAAAGTTTATACCTGTCATTGAATGGAAGACTCGCGAGGTGTGCATCCACGACGACATGATCGTCAACTGCACCACAGATCGTGACATCCCAATGATCAACATCGCGCAGGTAGGATCGCTAAAGCCAGACCTTCACCGATGGGCTTGTAAGCGAGACAGTGTGAGGTTAGAGCTTGCCAAGCATGGTGTGACCAATCTGAGCGGCATGACCGAGCTTAACGAGAAGCTGATGCGCCGCATTGCATGGAAGGATATGCAAGATTATATCGACCATTGACGCCTCACGCGCCAATGGTCGAGTGTTTTGGTTGTGAGACATGCAACGGTTGCGTGTCTCTATTTTGGAGAACATTATGCACATTGAAGTTGACGTTATTGACGTTGGACGACTTGCGCCCGCCAAGTTTCATACTTTGAAGCAGTGGGTTGTTATCACGACTGAGCCCGCCGCTGGTAAAACGTCATTACTCAAGATGATGGCGTTTGGCCTATATGATTCAGTGACGCAGCCTTCAAAGGCGCTTGATGGCTGCGTCACTGAGGTGTCTTGGACGCCTGAATCTTTGATGGCTCAGCGCTACAACGTCAGTCGTGGTCGAAGCTCGGCTAGATACTATGGCCTGACTGATGGTGATGTGCGCATCGGCATTGGATCATATAGGGCTTTGGATCGTGGTAGCGCTTTGCTATCGAACCTGCCCTTTAGGTTGGGGGTAAGTCACCTCGTAGACGAAGGCACCAGGGCTGCTGATGATTACGCTAGTTTGATGTTTAGGGCGCTCTGGCTTCAGCGCTTTTCTGAGCTTGAGACTGGGGTTAAATCTGACGTCTTGAGCCTGATGTTTGAGATGGTGTTTGGTCTTGCTGATATAGGTTGGGATCTTGGCGGGTTAGATGTCAACTCCCAAGGCATTACCTTGGGCGGCATAAGTAAGCGTTCTCACTCTACTTCTGAGTCGTCAATCCTGATGATCCTCGGGATGCTGGCCTTTACCGCTATTGACAAGAAAGCTTGTGACGTTAGTGGTGTTGTTCTTATTGACGATGCGTTTAAGGACTTTACACCAACTCAGTCGATGGCACTGGTGAGCTGCCTGGGTAAAATGTTCCCTGGGTTGACTTTCATCGCGACGGCAATACGCGACACCGACCTTCAGGCTGCTCTTGGTGAGTCTGGCGTTTGTGACTTGGTTTACTTGGAGTCGTTATGAGCAAGAATCGAAGGCTTCCACGCATACGGTTTTCGGACACGCACCCCAAGAAACAGGCCGAATATCTCTTGGCTCATGACAGGTATTATGACGCCATCAAGGCCTGTTATGGCATTAAGGGTGAAGCAGAGCGATCTTTGATGATGCGCACCATTGCTAAGAAGCGCGATGAGGTGGAAAGCTTCTTACTCAACGGGCGCTCAATGCCAGCCTTCGGTGGAACGGAGAAGCAGAACGCATGGTGCGAGAACATATTTTTAGACACCTTGCTTTGGCTTAGGGCTTGGCGTCACTGGGCCTTAAACGCAGACATCAGGCACGGGCGCGTTAGCTCTGACTTTAGGCGTCAAAACATGCTGGAGTTGGCTGACATTTTCGAGCTTGAGAACGCCTTGGCTTGGATTGAGGTGGTTGACGTCCTTATCCCCATGACGGTGCATGGCCCTTACACCTTCAAAGAGCATCCAGACCGTTCAGACGTTCCTGGCGAGATCGACGTTAGCCTTTATGCCCACCATGAAGAGCTGGCCTTTGAGAGCATCTCTGGATTCTTGAAGGCTCGTGAGAGTGTCTTTCTGTATGGTCATCCATACGGCTTTAAAAAATATTACTTAATAAGTATTGACATTAAAGCTTGAGCGATCATAATGCAACCCATGCAACGGTTGCATCCATAACTGATAAGGGGCTTTATGAAGATCGCAACATGGAACGCTCATGCTTACGAGTTCCGCGCGCTTGACGCGCTAGGTTTGCCCTACAAGAGGGTCGGATACGCTGGTCTTTGCGTCAGCGATCACGCGATCGCTGGCATATACGGGGCGACGCCAGATATGCTCTGGGCGGACTCCAAGGATGAATATGAAAGATTGATGAAAGGTTTGACAAGGCTCAAAAATAACCTAGCCCGCGTAGACCGCTCGGAGCAGGCTTAATCTCAATTACATAAAGAGCCCAGCCTAATGTAGGGCGGGGCTAATTTGGAGGCTCTATGACAACGCAAGTTATGTTCGACGCAATGGCGGAATATGAGGATTATGAGACGCTTAACGAGGCTGGTCAGTTTGGGATCAGCGTGGAGCTTGGATGTCTCGAAGGCCTGATGGCCTTCGAGCTTCTGCGCAAGCTCTATCATCATGGGGCGACTGTCTTTGATCGTCTAGCGCTCGCGGCGATCCACACTGACCGCTTCACCGATCGCGGCAATGCGGCGATCATTGAGGACTATTTTGCTTGGCTCAACACTGAGTGGCAGGAGGTCTGCGAGGAGAGTGGCTTTGCCTACGCCCCAGTGTGGCCAGAATATGATGGAAAAACCTTAAGTCATGTGACGGGCTCGGGGCAGACAACGTTCGAGCTTCTTCTGCATGAGGGCAGGGGCTCAACACTAACAGTCACTAGGCTTGAGGACTTCGACATCGAAGACACGCGCGGCGAGTTGATCAGGAGTGTCATTAGGATGTTCGAGGGCTCGCGCTACGCGGCAATGCAGGTTATCGCAAGCCTAAGTTCGGATGAGTCGCGCGAGATACTCGCGCAGTACATCGCGACGGCCTAGCATCACAAGCCTCCTATGATACAGTAAGCCAGACATGCAACGGTTGCGTGTCTGGCTTTTTTTATGGAGGTAGCAAGTGGACGATATTCGAGAGCTTACGTCTTACAATAAAGCGCGCTGGAGCAAGGTGCAGACGCAGCAGATTCAAGCGGCTGTTGGCGCCGAACCTGATGGCGTATGGGGCCCTCAGACCATCAGCAAAGTGATGATTTGGCAGAAGTCCAATAAGCTTGTGGCTGATGGAAAGGTTGGGCCTGCAACTTACGCCAAGATCCTGTCAGTGACTAGCAGCCCCAAGGACAAGATCGTCATCCAGTTCAGCGATGATGCCCTAGCGCAGATCATGGGGCCTACGATTCAGACTGAGGCTGGCTACACGGGCAACCCTTATACGGCATCTAACCTTGATGCTGAGTTCAAGGGTTGGTTTGATCATCCCAGGAGGCACCCCGTCACTAATGAGCGCTTAAACCCTGCTGAGCGAGCAGCGGTGAGGCGTGATAGGACGCTTAACCCATCTGACGGCAAAGGTGGATACAAGTACACCGCCTTTTGGGCAAGCATGTATGCTAACGATGGTATGATCCGAAGCGACTCAGATCCTGGCACTCATATCGGGCGATCGGAGGGGATGATCCAGTTCGCCCAGTCGCCAGGCAGCCTTGGTGCATACAATGAGGCTGCGCAGAAACTCAACCCTGATGAGTTTGCTCGGATCATGGGGCCTTGTTGGCGTGAGCTTGTGAAGGTCACTACGGCGCCATCTGGAAAGCCTAAGCTGGTTAAGTCGCTCAGTAATGGTCTTCGCAATGGCAAGGTCCACCCTGTTGACGGTCATGATCTTTGGGAAGGGCCTTGGAATGAGCGTTATGACGAGCTTGGTGACACTGAGTTCGGAAAGCAAGCGCAGCGCCTAGGCGCTAAAGATGGATACCTTCTGCCAGCCTTGTCAATCTGCCGTGGTTACGGGTGGTCGAGTGAGGTTGAGATCTCGGTGGTGTTCGATATGTGTGTCCAGTTTGGTCCCGGTAGTGACAGCAGGGGTGCCAGGAAGTACCTCAAGCAAGCCAAGGCTAAATATGGTGAGGATGCTGGTATCATCCAGTGCTTGAACATCCTTAGCAGCGGTCATAGGGATAGGCGACTTAAGGTAGCTTCGCTCGCAAGGGCCAATGTCTTCTATGAATGGCAATAACCAACACTCAAAGGCAATTCCATGACCCTGCTTTTACATAAGGCTCTCTTTGGCGTTGCCGCTGGTGGCGCCCCAGAGCCACCAGGCCCATCAGTGCCAGCCATTGTGTCTGCACCAAACTGGCTGGCCTTCTACAATGCTGAATGGGAGTCTGCACCACCAGAGTCGTTAGTGTCGGTGGCCCAAAATGAAGGCATCCTCGATAATGAGAAGATGTCAGTGATGACTGACTGGAGTGGCAACGGGCACCATGCAAGTCGTCAAAACTTTGAGGGTGTGAGGTGGCAATCGTCTGGCTATAACGCCAAGCCAACATTCAGGCTTCACACAAGCACAGCTAGTAATGCTGGCTATACAGTGCCAACAGCGCCAGCATTCAATCCTACTGGGATCTCCACGGTTGTCATTGCTGCTTGGGACAGGGCGTCTACTGGCAATAACAATTATATCTACGTCTACAAGAGAGATCTCAGCTCATTTGGAGTTGGGATAAGAAGGGGCGCTACGGACCGCACGCAGATCTACAGCGACACATTTAGCACCAGCGTGCTAGATGAGCCTTGGGCCTTTAGCAATGCTGAAGCCAGGATGCGACTAATCTTCGTAGAGGTTGACAGGACAGCCGCCACCGAGGTGATCAGGTATTGGTCCAACGGCATCCCTTCAGGTCAGTTCAGCGCACCAAGGCCTAGTGGTACATTCTCGCACGCGCAGCTCTTTGCGTTACCTGGGGGATCTACGCCTTTATATGGTGACGACGTGGGCTTCATAGGGGTGATAGACTCAGCCCTTGATCAATCTCAGCGCGATGTGATCTCGTCATACTTCACCGCGACTTATGGTGAAGTGGCTTGGCGTGACAACTGGAGTATCACTGAGGCGCCTAGCAGCACTGAGCTTTATCATATCGGTTGGGAGTCCAACCCGCTTCTTGCACCTGCCGCATATAGATCAAGGGCTCAAAACTCCGCGATCCTCAACTTGGCCACCATGCCTAGGTTGACGGGCTGGATCGGCGGCAATCACTTGGATCAACCCATTTCATCCAAACGAGCCCAATATCAGTCGGCGGCAATCAACTCTAAGCCTGGTGCTGTTTTTGATAGGATTGACGATGCTTACGCATCTCTTAGTGTCATGACGCTAGGTGTGAATCAAGGCATTGTCAGTGTAGCCAAGCCTGTCAACACCACAGTCCAGATCTTGCTTGAGCATGGTCCTAACTCGTCTGCCACTGACGGCTCAAGGCTTGTGGCTGTTGAGCCTGCCCGTGTTGAGTTTGTCTATGCCAATAAGGATACAACCCCCGGTGGTGAAGTTAGGCTTAGGAGTACATGGGCTGACGGCACCGTGAAGCTCGTTTCCATGCAAAGTCATCCGACACCTGCCAATGCAGTGTTTAATATCGATCTAGTAAGTAGCGTTACATCATCAAGCAACACGGCCACGCTTACAGGCTCGACGACTGATGCTCTCTTTGTAGGATCTCGCTTGGCTGGTGCAACCGCTCCGTTTGGTGGACCATTAGGGATATTGTGGATTGCTAATAATCCACCGAGGGCTGAGGTGCGAGTTGTGGAGTTCTGGGCGCAAGATCAATATGAGTTAAACCTTCAACCTTTCTAAGGTGAGAAAATGAGTGATCAAATCTTCTTCTGCGTAAAGGGCGGTCAGCGTGACTATGCTCACCATGCCGTCAATCAAGCTGTTCACTCTGGCGCGCTGACTGCGACCGCCCATTGCGGCGCACTCGCTGACGGTCCTGTAACTCACTGGTATGGTGGAGCTATTGCGACGAAGCGCTTTCTGCCGTTCGCTGAGCTAATCATGACCGCGATGTACCCGCAGGCCCTTGCGAATAAGCCTGACAACTACACCATCATCATGGAGGACGCCTTTGGGGTGGCTATGGTCGCAATGGGGCTTGGGAAGCTTGAGCTTAATGGCGTATACACGGAAGTTCAAACCGTGGAGCAATTTCTGGCTAAGATGTCCCTTGTGCGCGTTGAGGGCACACTTTCGGGCGATCAGCCTGCCGACGCTGCTATTGCAGTTGTAGAGCTTGGCGAGCCCTACACGTCAACGCCAGAGTTAAACATCCCCATCTTGGAACGTCAGGCTCTTGAAGCCAGGCTCACCGACGCGCAAGCAGCGTTCATGGGGCAGCTAAACATCCACCAGGTCAGCGCAATGTTTGAGATCGGACTAACGCAGGCTGAAGCTATGGTGCGCGTCTTTGGTTCTGGCGCGGCCTGAGCACCATCGTAGCAGGCGCAAAAAACCCCAACATGCAACGGTTGCATGTAGGGCTTTTTTTTCAGACCAGGCAGGTTGCTGGCTCCTCATAGAGGATCGCAAACAACCAGCCCTTATTTGCTGAGCGGGTTGAAACCCACTCGTCAGTATACTGGTCATAGAATGATGTGATGGGATGACCGTCTATGGTCAGCGCTTCCTTGTCAAACTTAAGATCCCTTTTCTGGCGCAGGCAGCGCGCGCCGACGAGATCTTCTGAGCTTTCTAGGTCTGCTCTCTTTACCCACAACATGATCTGCATGACGTCTCCAAAGTTAGGGCGTTAACATTGCCCGCCCTCAATATCGGCGCTTCATGATGTCCTGCCAATGATTATTTTAAGTAAATAATTATTGACAATAAATATGATGCGCTTAAGATAGATCCCAGGCAACGTTAATGCCTTAACTTGGATTTCAAAATGTTCCTTACAGGCGAGATCAGGTCGGCCGTTCAGGCGCAAGACGCCAAAGCTCTTATCGCGGCCATATCAGCGATGGTCGGCCGTCGGGGGTGGTTGGATGGGCTCTTCAATGAGGATGGCTCTCCGACCGCGCAAGCGGTCCTGATGTGGGCCTATATCGAAGGGAGCTTCGACAACATGGCTTGGACATCATTTGATGAGGTCTGGGACGATCTGCTTGAGTTGCCGCATTACAGCGAGCATTATGCGCGAGCTGCGCATCAACAAAGCTATCAGGGGAACGAACAGCGCGTTCCTACGACGTATCCTTGGCTAGATCATGACTTTCATAGGGACAGCGACTGGGGAGAAAACCGCTGTCACGTATCAGTTATGAGCCACCTCATCAGGGCCAAGTCTCGCGCCCAAGCTCTAATCTATGCAACGGCTCTCTTATCCGATATTCCATCGTCAGTCGATATGGAATACATGGATAAGGATGACTGGCGCAGCGAGATTAATGTGATCATCTTGTCCAAGGGCGCCCAGAAAAACTGGCGCGCTCGCATCAATGACCTAGAGAAATAACATCCAAGTAGAGCCTATGACATGCAACCGTTGCATGTCATAGGCTCTTTTGCGTCTTGCGCGCATGGCATGGTGTAGCATGATGGATCTTGCAACATCAACCCGCGCGAGGTAACGCATGGATAAGACAGAATTGACAACATGGCTAGTCATCCTAGACCGTCTAATCATCCCACTGATAGTTGTGCTTTTGACCCCTTGGCTTCATTATGTCACTAAGAAGCTTCTGACTGTCCTTGAGGAGCGAACCTCAATTAAGGTCACTGAGCAGCAAGCGGCAGTCATTCAAGCCATCATGGTTGACGCTATCGCCTACGCCGAAGAGCAAGCCCATAAGCGCATCAATGGCGTCGAGGGTAAAATGAGCGGCGCTCAAAAGCTTAGTCTGGCCATTGACTACACGCGCGACCGCTCTAAAGAGCTTGGCCTTGATAAGCTCGCAGAAGCCAAGTCTGCGCAGATTCAAGAGCAGCTAGAAGCTAAGCTTGCGCAGCGCTTTGAACGCTCAAAGCCTAAAGAGATTGACTTGAGTATTAGCAAGGGCGAAGGGCCACAGCTTTTGACTGAGGGTTGAAGTGACCAAGTTCATTAACAAGCTGCGTCAGTATTGGTGGCTACTGCTCTTGGCTATGCTAGGATTGGTGGCCGCCATTTTTAGGGCTGGCAGTGACAAGACCAAGCCCAAGATTATCACCAGCGCTAAGGAAGGGTTGCAGGTGAAAGCTCTCGAAGCTGAGGTCGAGATCCTTAAGGGTGAAGCTAGGGCGGTAGCTAAGACGGCACATAAGCGCGCTGAGCTTGAGCTGATTGAGAGGCAAGATGACCCGAAGGTGAGAAGGGAGCTTCTCGCTGACTTTCTTGAGAGTAACCTTTGAAACAAGACGCCTACCATATCTTCTATGAGCCCACTGGACTTGGTGAACCAACGCCCCTTAGCACCGTTAGGATTAACGATGTTGACGTGGTGGGCATGTCTGGTCAGCTCTCGATTCCACCTGATAAAGTCATGCAAATGTGGCTTCTTATTTCAGGTGGCGCAACCTTTAGGAAGTTGGTTAGTGTTAGCAGGTTGCCGAGCGGCACAGTTAGGGCCTTTGTAAGGCTACTTGCTAACAATAATGTCATTATCCCTAGGGAGTGCGCCATGTCTGACAGTGATAAGGAAATTCTGGAGGCTGAAGAGGCTGAAGAGGTTGAAGGCTCCGATGGTGTTGATGGACAGGATGACGAAGGTTTAGAAGGGCTTGAGGAGTCAGAAAGCTCACCACAAGTCACGCAGCTTGAGAAGCTGAACAAGCTCCACCAGCTAGGTCTAAGTCTGCTGGAGTTGTCTGAGAGCGGTCGCGATATGGCCGCCTTCGCCGCCTATGCCCTTGATGAGTACATTGAGGAGGCTAGAGAGGCGTTTGATCGAGTCATGAGCTATGGGAGCGGCTGCGAGCCTGGAATGACCATCTCTGAGGCTCTTGAGTATGAATCAACCGCTCAAACCATCCCCATCACCCGCGTGTTTGCGCACTTTGAAAACTTCGATCATAGCGACGCGGCAGATGTCTTTGTTGTGTCGTGCATGAATATGTTTATTGACTATCTCTCAGACTATGCCTCGGAAGGTGTCTGGGTGGTCGATCATGATGCTGAGCCTGAAGGTGACGGATCTGTTGCTTCAATGTCGCTAATGGTTGAGTCTGAGCGTGTTGAGGCGCTTGAGTGCTTACTCACAGTTGATATGGATAATATGGAGGTGGCGTTCTCGGGTGACGGCGTGAATATCGTGGTTGCCATAGATGAGGACAGGTACGGACTCATGATCACGCGCCTTATGAGTCATATCATCAGGGCGTTCTACACCAGCGAAGAATACGAGCACATTGAGCAGTGACTTGATGTGGCTAGTGGTTAAGATGAAAAGGACATGCAACCGCTGCATGTCCTTTTCTTTGGAGGTAAGCATGAGTGATGTGACTGGGTTGATGTACTTCTGCCGCGAGCTTACGATCTCTAATGGTGAACGATGTATTGCCATTGGAAACAGCGATAAGGGGATGGTGGTTATCATGCTTAAACACCTCAAAGGTGATGACATACCGCTGACTATCCTTGGGCCTGGTGTTTACATAGATAAGATCTCAAAGCGTATGCCTGCGCGATCTCATGTTCGCAAGGTGCTATCCAGATACACAGTGATGGGGATGGCGCATAACGGACCTGTCTTCATTCGTGAGAATGGGCGCGTGCTCTATGCTATAAGGCCATTCACCATGCCCCCAGCGACGAAGCTTTATCCTGGCGACATTGTATCGGTGGGGGGTAGGAGTCTGCCGCTAGTTTACCTTGGTCAGTACAAGGGTCAGATCTATCTAGGCTCTTGGTCTGAGGTGAATGATATGGCGTTGGCTTCAAGCATGGTCGCCTATGGCACCGAGCCTTATGCAAACTCCCATCTCTACATTTATCTCTTTGGTGGTGATGAGTCTGAGATCTCTTACATCTCACCGCGCGAGGGTAATGATCATGACGATGAGGAAGCGCGCGCCGTTCAGAGAAGATTGGTTGCCAGGCCTGCCATTGGTTCGGTTGTGGGTATCAGGGGTTTTAAGGGGTACAAGCTCCTAGTTTCCGGCTTTAGTCAGACGGAATATGGGAACGTCGAGATGTACGTTGCGGGCCTACTAAGCCCTGATGAGCTTCCGGGTGCAAAGACACTAAGGAAGGCGATGGATACATCGTTCTGGACGCTGGTGTCTCTACCCGTTGAACGCGTCTACAACATCAGGCCAGCCACACCAAAGACTAAGGCTGATGTGATGAGGTTGGGCGCCTTGAGGTATGTTGAATGAAAATCATGATGACGCTTCTCGCCTTAATCACCTTATCTTGCGCACAGGACAAGGTGGCGCTCAAACCAAAGCCAGCTATTGAGCTTAGGGAGATCTCACCGACTCCACCCGTGGCTGACGGCATGGTAAGGGCCTTGCCAGTAAAGCCTGATGCTGAGCAGGAGTGGTGTATCGGAGTCTTAAGTTTACCACCTGATGGCATCGTACTGAGTGAATCGAAGGCGCTCCAGGCTGCGAGACTTAGAGTTTATGCAGAAGAGATGAATGTTGCAGCGTCATACAACAAGACATATTGTGAGATGTGGTCTGAAGCTGCGTTGCGGCGGGTCAATGCCCTTGAGTCTAGGGAACTGGAGAGAATAGAAGATGAGCAGCGGTGGTGGAACAGACACAAGCTGAACATCACATTTATAGGCGGCCTCACCTTGGGATCTGTGATTACGATTCTGGTGGTTTATGGCGTCAATCAGGCTGGAGATTAAAATGCCTAAAAAAAGTTTTAAGAACAATAAGATCAGAAGGCCCTACTCAACCAACGGTGAGCTTGTAAGCTCCGAGCTTTGGAGTGCACGTCAGTCTACTCACAAGAGGTTCCTTAAGGCGTGTCACATGACACCTTTAAGCCCTTCTGACTGGCGAAACATCATCGCGCAATCTTTGGGCCTTCCACCGAGCAAGGCTCATGTTCGATACTTCAGCGCGGATCTTTGCAAGCAGGTTGAAGAGCTTTTGAGTCGCAAGGAAGTTGAGCTTAGGGCTCGTGGTAAATGGGGCATTGAATACAAAAGGAGGAATTGTGCGAGAAAATCTAGCTGACAGACTTTGTGACACCTTACATCTCGTCTATGAGAAGCACCTTAAGGGTGGTGGCTATAAGGTGCAGCACACTTGGGAGCTGAGGAGTCTTGCCTATGATGCTGTGGCTGGTGTTCCTTGGCAGCGCAAAGTGAAGTCTCCCTTCACCGCTAACGCAAGTGTAAGTATGCTTCGGGATACCATCACCAAAGTAGAGTCATACCTTGATGACCCAAGCCAGATCGATGCCCAGTTTGAGGCTTCTGAGGTCTTCTCGAAGGATGATAGAAAAAAGATCAAGTAAGTTGTCAACAAGTATTGATAGAAAATAATTTAGTGTCTATCCATAGAAGGTCGCTCATGTTGTATGAGCGGCCTTAAATTTTGGAGAAAAAAAATGAACGATCGTCTCAAGCGCTTTGCGGGTTTGATCCGCGTAGTCATGTCAAGCGTGGATCCCTATTTTATGAAGCTCTCGTACAGGTACGAGGGCTTCAATGGCTTGCTTATTGACGCATCGAAGGGCATTGACCTAAAGGTGGTCAATGAGCGTCACTTGCTGGTCGCTCAGATTGACCAGCACACGCTTGGCGTCGATGCTGTCTATCTCGCATGGTTGGAGGCGTTAGACTTCAACAAGGATACGGTCCAAGTCAGGCAGGCGCTTGAGTGTGCGTTCTGGGCTCTTGTCCCCATGTTGGCAGGTCCAGACGTCACAGATCGGTCTATCGAGCGCGTGAGGCATAATATCTGCGCCCGAGGCCTTGGGGTGTGGCCTGACAATAGACCTACGGCTCAATCACTCCCTGGTTTTGAGATCTTTAGAGCAACGCGCGCGAGGCCTGTCCCTGAGCTGATCTATACCCCCGCCATGAGAAAGCGAGACGAAGATCTTGAGCGGGCCAGGAATGACTACTTGCTGATCTCAAACATCTTAGATCTATGATGTGGTCGCAAAAAACCCCAACATGCAACGGTTGCATGTTGGGGTTTTTTGCGTGATCAGTAAGATGGTGCTACTCGCCTTTCCAGACGTCAAAATCACCTATGTCATAAGCGCTGATCTCGCTTGATACGACCTTGGCCTTAATGCGCTCAAGGACGCGCTTGATGTGTCTTGGAAAGGGCCACATAAAGACATAAGACGCTGACCAAAACTGCTTGGCGTAGAAGTCCATTCTAAACTGCTCAACTTCGCCCCCAGTTGTGTAGTAAGCGATCATGCTTTGAGTGTAAGCCCTAAGCTCCCATTTAGCCCTCATTCTTCCAATGAGGAGATAGCTAAAGTGGAACCAAAGACCATAGCGCTTCATGTCCAGGCAGTGCTGAAGCTCATGCCGAAGCATAGCGTAATAGTTTGGCATGTGCGGCTGTATGATATGGGCTGGCATATAGATGGTGTTTCCCATCGCATTGCCGAAGTCGCTAAACTTCTTTTTGAACATCCCGAACGATAAGATCCTAAACATGAAGAACATCGCGCGCGCGAGAGTGAACGTGATCTTGTGCCAACGCTCCGCGTATTCTTGATTTTCATAGGTGGGATCTTTGATGATGATCCGTAGGCCTTCGATGTTTTGAGTATACCTTCCCAGTGCGATATAGAGCGACGCCAGATCATTAGGGATAAGATGGATTGCATCCCCCTTGCAGCCTGTATATCGCTCAAGCATCTCAGCCTTAAGCTTATTATACCTTGGCATTAATGCCCCCTTAAGATGGCGTTGATTTTAAGGTCTGTCGTGGCGCCAGTTGTGGTGAAGTAGATGTACTCACCATAAGACTGACTCCAGTAGATCGCAGCGCCGACCTCGCTGGTGATGTAGATGTAGTTTGAGCCGTATGAGGCCTTGGAGTGAATGATCACATCAAGCTCATCGCCGTCAGCGTCTTTTGAGACAAGGTGAAGCTCCCAGTCAGAAGCATCACCAAGATCGGCTATAAGTCTTTTAAGTTCGACGTTGCGAAGGCCTGGAATGCGCATGATTCCACCTTCCGTAGATCCAGGGATGTTGAGTGTCGCCCCATCAACAGAATCGGTGCCGTTAAAGTTTGTTTTGCTGAGGTTGTTACCAGCAGCAAGCGTCGCTCTTAGGTTGGTGATCCTTCTTTGATTCTCAGTGATCAAGCTCATGTCACAGCCTCAGTCTTGTGCCTATCTGTCTTAGATAGATTTTTGTTTGTGCCCTTATTCTGAAAGGTATGGCGCCACCTGATGGGGTTGCACCTTTAGCCAGCCAGCTTAAGGCGTATACGATCAGGCTTTCATCTCTTAGCGCAAAAGCCTTCACCTTGGTTCTCCTGTCGATCGCTTCAACCAAATAACCGACCTCGCTTAGATCTTTGAAGTGAGGGTGACTCGCCCTTATCTCATCGGCGGTCATACCCTTGGAGCTTTTGCCCTTGATATAGTAACACCCCTGCCCTGCGAGATGGACAATGAGTTGAAAGTCACGTTCCGACCAGTCCTCAGAGTTTGCGTAATGACTAGGCAGGCTTGGCAAGGCTGATAAGTCTGTATAGGTGCAACGTCTCATAGACACCCTTTTCAATCTCTTGGTGTTTCTTCTCAGTGTAGCCGTATGGATGCAGCGGCTCTATACCCTTACTCATTAAAGCTCTCTCTAGTGCGCCGATCATGACTGCTGGTGCTTCTATCATAGCTTTCCTTGCGCCAGTAGTTAGAGCTAGAGCGATGATAGTCTGTATCCTTTGATCGTACTGAATCTGTGATGGCGGCTCCTTACTTAGGGTCATCAGGGTGACGATCTGCTGCTTCTGGGCTGCGCTCAGATCGAACACGCCAAAGGATCTCATCTGGGCTGTAAGTGTTATGGTTGACAGGTTAACGATGGTCTTGGGGTATAGCATGGTGTTGGCTTATGGGTTTTGTGTTGAGTTGTGGTTAGGCGGGATTAAGATGGCTAAAGAGAAGGCGGTAATCCCCCGATTCAACCCTAGTGACTTTAGCCAATAACCCAAGAGGCGCACAAATGGCATTTATCACACTCGCGATCACGAACAATGAAGCCACCACGATCACTCTCGACTCGCGCTTAGGCGGAGCACAGATCGCAGCAGCGGCCACCAAGACCCTTAACATGGATGCTGCTGCCGTCTTAAACCAGAAGGCCACGCTGCTTGAGCGCTGCCTTCTGGCTGAGGTTCTGGAAAACCTCCAGAATGCCTATGATGTCACCATCGTCATTGGCACCACATCGCTTCAGGATTCCGTCCCCAGTATCCAAGAGCAGCTTGAGAGTGCAGTTCTGCGTGCTCAGCTCAAGGGTGTCCCCATCGTTCGTGGCGGCACTGCCACGTTCGCAGCAGCAGCAACCAGCGCCGTCGTCCTCGACCCGCCCATGCCTAGCGCCAACTATCGAGTCGTGGCAACGCCAGGCTTCGCCCCAGCATCGCTTAACCCTCCGTTCATCACGACCAAGACGGCGGCTGGCTTCACCATCGCCTTCGCAGCCGGCCAGACTGGTGATGTTGACTGGATTCTTGTGGCTGACTGAACGCTAACAGTCTAGCCCGTTGAAGGGCCTGCGGCTTATGTCGCAGGCCCTTCTTTATTGTAGTGCAAACGAACGAAAGCCCTAAGAGCTGTAAACCAGTTCCCAGGGCTAACGTTCGTCCCACCATCAACACTGAGTAAGTAATTTTTACTCAAGTACATGTAAGGTAGAGAGAGAGAGAAGAAACATATGCATACCATACTGATGTATATGAAACTTACTAAGATGACTTTGGACACACACGCTAAGAGCTAAGCTCTTTCCCTATGGGATGTCATAGCCATAGAGATGCTTGAGTGGTGGTAAGGTTGACGATACATCAACCCTAGGTTCTTATGAGTCTCCTGTTGTTCTAGTTTAAGGCCTTGTTAGAGTTTGACGGGCTCTAGTTCGGGCTCTACTTGCCGCATTGGCTTCCGATCTGGCGTTAGGATAGACCTATATATTGAGAGCGGGCAAGCGCGCAGTTAAGATTTATAGACGTGCAACGGTTGCATGTTTCATTCTTTGATGGGGTTGGGATGCTGAGTATTAGTTTTGAAGGGGAAGTTGTTGAAGGTGGTGTGGATGGTCTTTATCACCTTATGACTGAGGACATTGAGATGACTGGTGATGTCTTTGAGTTTGGTGTGTCTTACATAGTCAACTTCAACGCCGAGGGTGTCTCTATCTATCGAATGCCAGCCGCTGCACAGTGTTTTGATAGACATCACGTCTTGAATTTGTGTAAGTTCATTAGAGGGTTATATCCTACAGAAGAGTCCACTTGGACCGACCTACCTGATACCTATAAGCCGGGATAGTTAGCCCGCCCTTATTTGGAGCGCTTCATGACCAATAATGAGTCGAGTGATTATGCGTGGGATCATTCCATGCGACTTGTCCAACTCATAAGAGATGCCGACTTGAAGTCTGCCCGCAAGTCCACGCAGACCCTATCTCAGATCATTGAGGTCCGGCACATCAATGGATATGAGTTTGATATTGGCGGGTCTAGGGATAGTGACGTGTGGAAGGTGGTGATCACTAAGACAACCGCCGAGTGCAACTGCCCTAGCCGCCTCAATAGGCACACGGTGTGTAAGCACATTGTCGCAGCCGCAGCGCACCTACTCTCAAAGCATGAGTCAACCAAGGACTACTCACCGACACAGTGGGTTGCTTATGCGATAGGGAGGCACACATCAAGACAGGCAGCTTTCTACAACTACCGACCTAACGTCACCCCTGAAGTCGCTGAGGCCTTCGGTGTGGGCTTTGAGGAGTCCACCGTAGCTCATCGTAAGGTCTTGGGTTACAGGCTCTCAGACGGGCGCCTGTGGACTGGAGCGTTGCCTTTACCCGAGCCTGGCGAGCGTTGCTTTGTGCATAAGGGCGGCAGGTCTTGGGAAGGTGAGATATTAGCCCTTGGCTATAGCGTCCCTGGTTATCTCACTGTGTTCGTGATCACAAACGAGCTTATCCCTGGATACAAAACCAAGCGCATTGTCTGCTTTGGGAATGAGCTTGAAATGATGACCTAAAACATGCAACGGTTGCATGTCTGTTCTTAGAAGACTTGAGCCTTAGACACGCAAAGCTGATGTTCGGCTTTGCGTTTGGAAACAAACCCTTAATCAATGGATAGCATCATGCCTATTACGCGAAGCGAGTACACTAAGCAACTACCAAGCCAGCCAGTCACGCATCGTGGCGAACCCATCAACGGTCATGAGCTTGTTGATGAGGTGGACTACATGATCAACGCAAGTCGATCTGGCTTGCTTGATTGGGTTGGCCCTTATCCTTCAAACGTTGGCTTCACTTACACAATGACTAACGAGAAGGATCGCAAGGGCATTGGCTCCATTGTAATGTCATTCAACATCGCCACCCGCAAGTACACCTTAAGCGCCACTGATGTTGAGCATGGCCTGCGTTTGGCTGAGAGTGAGCGCTTCACAGCAGACCTTGACACCAATCTAATCAACTTCATTGCCAAGTGCTGTGACGCCTATGATCGCAAGCGCAGGTTAACTAGGCGTGCAACCCTTACGCTTGAGAAAATTGAGGCGGTGGTAAGGTCAGAGGTGTTCTCAATCACCGATGAGCTGAGATACCTTAAGGATTGAATGCTGAGAGATGCCACAGCTCTCGCTGGAGCAAGCGCACTCCCATCACAGAAGGCTCAGGGAGTCGCGCTTGTTGGTGGTGAAGTTAAGCCTGGTGGCGCTTGCGTCCTTGGCGTTGAGGAGATTGAGCGCGTTGAAGCTCTTGTGGATCAAGATGCCAGTGAGCGAGAGGCTTACAGGAAGCGCAGCAATGATCGGCATGATGCAGGGAAGATCGCCTCAGTCATTGAGAGTCTTGAAGCGTCTAAGGCGACTGGTGGTAAAGATGAATTGTGGATGCTGAAGCGTGACGGCACGCCTACGTACCATCATGCGCATGTGGGCCTGTTTGATGGCCCTGTGGGTGTCAAGACTACTGGTGAAGTTGACTCAAGTGGAGGCAGCGCGTCGATGTGGAGTCGCGACGAGTCTGATGAGGATCATCCCGATGATGCGTTTCATGGTGATGTCACCCCTAATGATTTACATCCTGGCAGGTTTATCCTTGGCAGCCTAGATCACCTACGGATGCCGGAATTCCTTAAAGACAATGATGATGAGGAGTAATCAGTAAAGACTAACGGCGCCTTAATTGGCGCCTTTTATTATGAGGTGTTGCAATGATTGGAAGTGCATGGCCAGGCGATCGATTCTGGCGTAAGAGTGTCGAGACTGGCCTGCAAGATGTAGCCAGGCCTACACCATTCTATCCATACTATGAGCGAACGCTTTATGGCCCTGGTCGCGCTGCGGATCTTCTGTCTTGGATAAGCTGGCTTTATGGCTTGCGTACTCACTTGGATGACATCTTCAATATTGGCTATATGTGGGTTGAGTCGTGGCCTGATGATGATCGTCTTCATGAGATGGATCTCTTGGCTATACTGAGCCTTGAGAAGTCAACCTCGGGCATCAGACTTAAACACTCTTCAATCATCCATAGATACGCCTTGGCGCTTGCTTCTGAGCTTAGGTCATCATTCACCAAGATCCCTGCCCTGTCTGTGTCCGGCTGGCGAGGTCTTTATGATGACCCCGAGTCTATCGACTACTATTACAACTATGCTGAGGTTCTTGGCGCGCTTGCGGCGGCCCCATTCTTAGGTGAGGAGAATCTTCACGGAGCCTGTCCTCAAGGTGGTTTTGATACGATCGCGGAGCACTTTTTCAACACGCTCAATCTCAAGGTGAAGACTTATCCGGCAGACTTTAAAGATCCGCTCGGCCCTACAAAAAGAAACAGGCAGATGCTCGCTGATAGTCAGTGTTTTGTGGCGCTTTGGAATGGTGACATGAAGTCGTCTGGCACGCTTAACTTCATCAAGGGCGCGCACGAAGATCCTGACTGGATTGTCTGGTCAGTACCATCCCCTCACGATCAGATCTTTGGTCGCGTCTACGGCTTGAGGCTTGGTTGGTTTTATGCTCAGTGTCTACACCATGACAAAGCTGCGTTAGAGGCTCCATAATGTCAGCGCGTAAGGACAGAGTGAGGGTTGACCTTAAGGGTGATACGGCCAAGCGCTTGAGAGCTTTAGCTGCTGAGCGTGGAGTTACTCTGGTGTCATTGGTGGAGTCAGCTATTCTTAGTGTGTATGGTCGCCCTGCGACTTGCGATGATGCCAACCAAGCCCAAGTTGACCTTGAGCTTTATATTCAGGAGATCTTAGATGTCGATTGATGTTTCAGGTTCGCAAGGTGTCAAGCTCAAGCCCTCTCGCTTCGACGGCGTGATTGACTTCACGAACGGGGCGGACACCGATCTTTACGTCGGAAGTCTTGCTGAGGGCTCCTACTTCATAGGCCTTGATAATGCAGATGGTGCTTCGGCAGCTCTTGTTGAGCTTGCTGAGTCTTCTAGCTTGGATGGCCCTTGGAGTGAGATCCTTGCATCGACCGCCATTGCCGTTGACGGCGTGATCACGAATAAGGGTGTCAAGTATGGCACTTTCATTCGCATCAGGGTCACGGGTGATGGCGGCGATGGCAGTCTTAGGATCACTGCTTGCACTCAGTGAGCAGTGTTGTTATAAACACTCTAGGCGGGTGCCTTACCATCATCCAACCCGCTCGCGGCCAAATACTGCCGTCTGAACTTAAGGCTAGGTTCTCCAAAGCTTATAGGATGTAGCCTTTAATAAAGGCGAGTGGTGCCCCAGGCTTCGTGCGCCATAACCAAGTTGGTTTCCAACAATGAAGTCAAAAAAATCCAAGTCTTTTCCACCTCAAGTGTTGACTGAGGTGGTTGGTGAACGTTTCGACCTAATATATTGCCCGTTGCTTATGAAGCAGCGGCCTTCTCTTATGTGTGCTGAGACTTGCGCATGTAGCGCATGGTCACACACCAAAAGAGACATCATGAGAAGTAAATGCGGCCCATATAAGGCCCATTTGGGGAGTGGCGTTTATGATCAAAAGCAAGGTGAGGATTAGCTGCGGCCATGTTGTGCTTGTGCCTCGCAGGTTAATCCCTGGCGAGCCCGCCACAGTCAATGTTAATACAAGCCAGTGTCTCAGATGCAGGCACCAGTGTGTTACTGACGGCGGCCACAAGCCAAGGTCTAGGAATGGCAGCCCATCCTCACCCCATGCAACCGTTGCATGTCAAGGTGTCGTCTTTGAGACGAGCGAGACATACGATCGCATTGTCAGGTTGGTCGGCATCAAGCTAGATCAGCGCGGCATTAAATATGATGACTTGAGGCTTGTAGATCAGCATGTCTGGATGGCATCATTATCAGGTGAAGATGTTGCCATGATTCTGCTCAAGGGTGCACCTGCCGAGCTGCTGAAGGGCCAAAAGATTCCTGTTCTGTTCCTTGGGATATAATGCCGCGTTGGAAAATTTGGAGAAAAATCAATGCTCACTCGAATGCAAACCATCCTTCTTGATAAGATCTCACGCAAGCACACCTGGCATAAGATGAGTGATGTTGGGGATGAGATAACCGCGCGCGCACTTGCGAAAGTCGGTATGCTTAAAATGGATGAGCATCAGAAGGTGCTCTATGTGGCAGATCTTGAGTGTGCCGAGCCGTCACCTAGTGACGTGGCGGACCTCCAAGCGCTCTCAGATCTGGACTTCTAAACACAACGTGCAATGGAGAATGTCGTGAACAAGGGTAATCAAAGGACGCTGCTGGTTGAGGATATGGTTAACCAGGCTGGTCAGCGTCGCCAAGACGCAGTGGTGACTGAGGAAGAAGCCGAAGCTGAGCGACTCAAGCTTGAGCAGGCTCAGAAGCCAAAGCAAGCCAAGGGTGACTGGGCGCCACCGACCACGCGCACCTTACTTCAAGAATGACAAACCAACCCGCCTCAACGTTTTGAGGCGGGTTTTTGGCGGTGATATGCGCAAGTTTGGCGACCAATGGATTCATAGTGTTCAGGGGTGTACCAGTTGCGTGCTTGGCAAGCCTTATAACGAGATCATCGAAAGCCGCATAGCGGTGATGTCTCGTCATGGTTTAGCGGCTCAGCGCGCAGTGGGTCATGGCGCCTTGGAGTCTAAGATTATGGTGCTCGCATCCAATGAGCTAACGTCTTTCAATCCGTTCCAGCTTGAGAGGTTGGCCGGAGAGCTTAATCTTGGTTTTCCCTATTATCTCACCTATGCCGTAAAGTGCGGCCTGAGTTATAAGCTTAGGGATCGGCGGACGGCGATGGCGTGTATCCACCACCATCTCGACTTTGAATTAGAGGCCTTACATCCTTGGGTGATATGGTCTTTTGGCAATATGGCGGCCTTATCTTACGATATGCTTTTCGACTACAAGCCCAAGGTTAAGCCTGGTGATTACTTTGAGGTTGAGACGCCCCCCTGGTGGTCGTTTGATAAGGTCAAGGTTTTGCACAGTGGCGCCTCAGTGCTTGAGGGTAGCGCACTTGCGGCTGACGCTGAGGATCTTATGATTGAGGAGCTTCTCAAAATCAAAGGTTGGATGTCTGAGCTTAGAGCTTCCGGCAGGCTTGTGGAGGTAGAGGATGACTAGCAGGGGCTCACGAGATGATAGCTACCTTTATCATCAGAGCGTTCAGTTCATGGTGACAGAATCTCAAGCTAAGCGCATGAGCCTATTTGTCACCATATCGAGCTTCTTTCTTATGCTGAGGTGGATTCCAGGCTTTACTTGGATAGGCCTGAAGCTGTTTGCGATCGCCTTGCGACCCGTGGGCGGAAAGATCCCAGTCAGGCGCACCAAAGAGCTTAACCGCGATTTCCTGGAAACTGAGATCGATGACACATCAGATCCATTTTAAGTAAATATGTATTGACACATAAAATGCGCGGCAGCGCTCGACTGAGTGAGGATTAGTGATGATCATTGCATTCCCCTTGTTCGGCGTCCAATGAAGTCAGGTTAACAGCCTGACCTCTTAAGTACATCCTAATCATTTTAAATATAGGCGCGGCCCAAATATACATCCTGAAAGCAATCCCCTACATGGGGAGGATCAGGCTGGTCGCGGACCCATTCTACATCAAGGGGGTCTGCTGGAACGAACAGGGGACGCAGTATAAGGTTGCATTTGATCTTCGCGGATCTAAGGCAACATGCGAGTGTCCCTGGTATACAAAGCATCGCAGCCCTTGCAAGCATCTAGTCGCGCTTGCTATGACGTACATTCAAGAGGACGCGCGTTGTACTGACAACGCGCGTCAGGTTGAGAGTGGTCAGGCCAAGACGGCCTAACTAAACAAAGCAGACATGCAACCGTTGCATGTCCTCACTTAAGCTTGAGCATGAACATGATAAAAGAGTCTTTAGGGCTCGTTGCGGCTATTCTTGGTCATTATGACAAGAGGTGGCTTGAGGCATCTTGGATGTCTTGGTTGGACCTTGAGGGGGTCGGGTTCCCTGAAGGTCTTGAACACGCCAGGAAAATATCTGCCAAGACGACTGAAGCCCCGCCGATGGATGTTGAGTATCACAAGGTTCCGTTTTGGCGACTCAAGGGGGAGTCTGATGTTGGCCTTGTTATCAGCCGCCACTTGGGCACTGAGGACATAGAGCCCACGCCCTACCTTACGGCAAGCTTCGGCGCCAACGGCCCTTGGTCTAAGATCAGGGTTCCAGCTACTGCAATGGAGCACTCTTTCTTCTCAAGCAAGATCACCATCGCACTCATAAGCTCAAACTTCTTTAAAAGTGACCACAGCTACAACCTGTCTACGTTGACTCAGTATGAGCTGATGAGGTTTATTATCCCGTCTGCCTCATTTGAGGTGAGGGTGTATAAGGCGATAGACATCTCAGATAGGGACGCACCGAGCTATACGGAGGCATACAGCTCGGTGCTTCATATCCCTGCCAACTGTGATCTCGATCAGCACATCTACGAGATGTCAAGAAACCAGTCTCTCCTCTACCACCTTAAGTATAGAGATGGTGAAAACGCGCCTATAGAGTCGAGCGATGTCAAAGTCCTTAGAGTTGTAGATCTGCCCAAGGATGTTGACGATCTTAGTGGTGGGCTCTCTATACATGCGGCGCCCCAAGATTTCAGGATCAGGGGTGAAGACTTTGACGCTCCAGTCCCCAAGATGATTGATGAGTTAATGGGCAACATGCACCAGTCATTCAAGAACGATTACTCTAATAGCCGCATGGAGTGGAATCTAAGGGCTAGGAATGTGATCAAATCTGACTTCATCTCAATGGGCTCGGTGCTTTCATCATTCAGGCGTTGCGGCTTTGATATGACACCAAGCGCTCAAGTTAGGAATCGCTGCCTTAAGCTAAGGAGTCTGTCTAAGATTCATGACATCCCATTTGAGCGTAATGTTATCGTTGATGATGGTGATGATGGTGATGACAGCGATGGAAGGTGGGATGAGCTTTACAGTGACGAAGGCATCAGGACCACCGAGCTTTACAAGCATTATAAGGCTCAATTCTATCGCAACGTGCCAGAGCGCTTGAGGGGTTGGCCCTTCCAGAATGACGACGTGATCAGGGCTATGACTAAGCCAAGCGTCGCCTACGCTGCGCAACAGGGTCTTGGTAAGACGCGCTTCATCTTGATGTACATCTTCGCGCGCGGTGGGAATCGTAACCTTGTGGTCCTGGAGCCTACACTGGTTGACGAGTTCATCTCGCAAGCCAGGGAGCTTGGCGTTTCTGGTGAGATCCATGTCATAGATAGCCCCGAGGCGCTCAAGTTCAGCCTCATGCGCAGGATCAATATCATCACCTATACAAGGCTGTGGCGCGGCATCGGTGATAAGTGTAGGCCTAGGTCGGAGAAGAGGTTTGTTGTCACCTATAACAACAAAGAGACGGTTTACAAGAAGCGCTGCCCCAAGAAATGGCAAAGCTACATCACCGAAGAAAGCTCGGTTGAGGTGCCAGGTCCACCCTGCAAATCCTACGCTCACGTTCTTAGGAGGTATCAGTTCAACTCAATCTTGGCTGATGAGGCTCACAAGCTGGCTGCGGGTAAGACAACCAATCAAGGCGAGGCCATGTTCAACTTGAGGGCCAAACACTTCGTCTGCACCACAGGAACGATCATCAGGAGCTACGTTCGTCAGATATACCCCATCCTTTGCCGGACCCTTGGTGAGAGCACGATCTATAACGAGTATGGCTATCGCTATGCCGCGATGTCTGTGGATGGTGATGGTCTGGTCGCTGCAACTCGCAAGTTTAGCTCCCTGTTCATCAACGCAGATCAGAAGTCTGAGCAGTTTGAAGACACGCTCGCGAAGGGGATGCGTTCTCGTGAGCGTCCCCATGTCAACGCTGATGCCATTGAGGAGTGGCATGGGATGACTTCACGATTCATCATACGCCGTCGAAGGATTGAGCCTGGCGTTGCTGAGTTCGTGAAGGTTCCTGATGGTGAGCTGAGCGAGGTCTACTCCGGCATGGATAAGACTCACGCATCGGTTTATCGCTGGTGGCTTGATAGCTTTGCGTCTTGGTTTGAAGATGCACTTGAGAAAGAGCGAATTGAGAGCATCCCTGTCAATAGCGCCGAGGTGCTTGTTCAGCTCACTAAACTTCGTCTCGTCTCAACCATCCCACAGCACAAGTCAGCTCAGATCCCTGGCGTCATTGAGTATTCAGGCGGCCTAACATCAAAGCAGCTCAAGCTCATTGAGATGGTGTCAGCTCAAATCGAGGATGGCCAGAAAGTGATTGTCTTTAGTGAGCACCCGGAGTTCGTCCAGCTCATGAGTCAGCAGTTTGACGATCATGGTGTGGAGAACGTGGGCATCTTCGGTGGCGTGACTATTGATGAGCGAAACAAGCGCATCAGGCTGTTCAGGTCGTCAGAAGACGTGTCGCTGTTGATCGCCACTCGTGGTGTGGCAGCTAAGGGCTTCAACCTTCCCCAGGGCGACAGTGTTCACAGCATTGACTGGTGCTGGACGCCTTCAGATATGGAGCAGGCCGAAGCTCGTATTCTGAGGCCGTCTTGGATGACTGCTGAGCGTGTTGCCACGGGTCAGAAGCCTCAGCTTTATCGGCACGTCCTCAGCGGCTCTATTGACGAGTACATGCGTCAGTTAATCCTTGCCAAGGCTGACGGATATGGTGAGGCTATTGACCACAACTCAGCCCAGCACAGTGATGAGGCTTGGCAGACCGTTCGGGAGTTCGCAGAGAACATGCTCCGCGATCTTGGCTATTTGGAGGTAGGGTAATGGAAGTTATCTTTGATGAGTCTGACGATAGCTTTGCGCTTCTCGTGAATCGAAACATGGGGAAGCTGTTGCGCGTTCGTGGGTATAGAATGGGTGGTGATGAAGCTGAGGATAGATCTGGCTATGAGTCGATCATCGTGAAGCCTTACTCCCTGTATCTTTTTCAGGACAATCAGATCGTGGTTAACATGAATAGCAAGGGCGCCAAAGTGGCTTATGCTGTCATACCTTCGGTCGGTGATGAACAGTGGTGGCGCGAGGCTGAGGGCACCACTTATGATGTCTACACGTCAAGGGGGTGGTCTGTACTTAGACATCGAACGGTTGTCCCGGTATCACCAAACATAAGGTTTTCTAAGCTAAATCAAAATGCAAGTAATTGGACGGTCTACCCTGTCCATAGTGCTAAAATGGCAGTCGCGTTAGCAGTCTTGGATTATTGTGGGCACTCCCAGTTGTTGCCACATCAGATACTCAACCCTGAATGGGATGAGTTTGATGAGGAATCTCTAAGAGGAGAAAGGTCTTGGTGTATCCCGATACATGATCAATGCGGCAGAAAGCCACCTATTTACGCGGTCTGTCGCACGTTCTTGTCTGGTCTTTCGACTGTTAAGGACATTCAGGTCACAAAGCACATCCCTAAAGGTGGTGGGCTTGTGATGGCCAGTATCCTCAAGCAGAAGCAATTTCCAGCACCAAGCCTGATCCTCCCACAAGGGAGGTCCACGATGCGTCACTTTCGTGTATCACAGACGTTCAATTCGGCCCGCTTATCTTTGGAAACTCAGGTGGTGCGGGATCACGGCTATCAAGACATCGAGGGGAAGGTTTTTAGCTATCTGTCAAGGGACTGGACCGTCATCAGGGCGGCAGGCAGTGTTAGTGACAGGCAGGGTGAGCTGTTCCTTGTGAAGTCTAATGATGGCGTCTGGGCGGGCGCCACACAGGCCCTGGTTGACCGTATGCTGTATGGCGCTAAGCTTACTGATGAAGTTGTCTGGCACCCTGTTCGCTGCACCTATGGGGATCTGATGGGCCAAACGCGACTTACTTGGTGCGACCTTATCGAGGCTTCTGCACTCAGCCAGTATCGCACCCTTGCATCTGATGAGCTTGCGATGCACTATCATGATGGCAAGGACATGGTTGCCGTCTACGTCAAGCTCAGTGGGATCAATGGTTCTAAGGGCTGGCATCTCGATCGCAAGGTGGAGCGTTCTGCATGGGATCTGGAGCAAGAGGACAAGGTGATGTTGGCAATGCTGTTAGACCAGTCAGCCCGCCAGTCAAAAAAGGAGCAGCAAGAGCTTGTGGAGCAGTTAGACTGGCTGCTGGACTTGGATTAACTGGTGTACCTGAGCGCCTAGCCGCTTGGCGCGATCTCGGCTTTGATGCGGTCCGCCCACCTGTTGCAGGGGAGTGGGTGGACCTACCATCAGGGGTTAGGGTTGTGGTGCGCGAGGTCTACCGATATGATGACCTCAGACCATACGCTGATGGGGATGTATTCTCTGCGTGTATGCGCTCTCATCTCGGTGTTAATTGGAAGAAATTACTGGCTGTCGTGATCGTTAACTCGGACAGTCTTGGAGATTACTATGCGTGGGAATTGGCTTACCCGTACCTCATCAGTGCGCCGCCTGATTGGTGGTCGTGAACGATCGGTGATGGTGTCTGTAGGAGCTGAAGCTGCTGTGTTGCTGCTTTGGATTTTGGAAGTTTCAGAACACACCCTTCATGGTGATAAGATCCTGTCTGAGCTTAGGCCGGATCTTGATGTTTATCTTGGCCTCGCCGGAAACTCACAGAGCCTTGTTGGTGTGCTTTGTGCTGAGGGCTGGCTGGTTGAGACTGAGTGGCCTAACTTTGTTGAGGTCGGGCAGCTCATGGATGACGGCATGGTGAGGATTCACTTTGACTGCGTGTTCACAACATCAGTCATGGAAGCCCAGGCCAAGGCCAAGCGTGATAAGATCCTCGCTGATCGCACGCAACGGTTGCATGTTAAAAGCTCAGATAGTGAGGCGAAGACTGATCAGGCCAGTGTTGAAGAGCCTAGGTCTGCTGCTGTTTCTGACCTTATTGATGCGATCACTGCCAAGTCTGACAAGGTGGCCAGTGAGAGCATTGAACGGCGCCGCAAGCGCGCTGCTGAGAAGCCACCAAAGCCTAAAGCTGAGCCTAGAAAGACATCGGCAACTGTCTTTGCAGAATGGAAGGTGCTTTATTCTGCCCAATATGGAGAGCAGCCGGAGTCAATGTTTAATGGTGGTAAGCTTTCTGCCGAGGGTGGCCGTATGAGTACGGTTGTCAAGAAAGCTGGCAGTGTTGATGCGGCTCTTGCGTTCATCCGAGAGGTCATGGGAAGGCATGGCGATTACGCCAAGCTCTATCGACATGCTGGCGTGTTTGATGGTGCGTTTCTCTTGAGGATAGTTGGCGAAGTGACATTTGCTCAGTCCCGCGACCTTGATCCCATCAAACACATACAGTCAATCAAGTCGTCTCCCAACGCATCAGGCGCGAAGGATAAGGCTAAGGGTGCTGAGTTTAAGGATGACTTCTAGGAGATGAATATGATTTATCGACCCTGGATGCCTAACCCGCGCGAGCTGGGAGAGGCAGATATGCAGGATATGCTGTTACCTAGGCGTTACTGGGTGACTGACCCGAGCTTGTTTCCCGATGGTGCCGTTGAGACTACTAGCGGCGTCAATAACCTCAACCGTGGCAGGAGCGCTAAGGCGGTGCTTGAGTCCTACATCTCAAAGCTTGAGATGGCGCGCCTCAACGGCCTTAACCTTTGGCTTGCTGGAAGGAATGGCGTTGGCAAGACAGCGGCAGCCGCCCACCTGCTAAAGCTCTTTAGGTCGCACGGTCAGACGTGTCACTATGTCCACGCTGAGACTTATCGATCTATCAACTTTAGAGATCGTGAGATACCAGACCAAGGCTTGCTATCTGCAATCTGCATGACGTCTGATGTCCTGATGATTGATGAGGTAGGCAAAGAGGCTCCTGACAATAGCGGCTTCTTTGCATCGCGGCTTGAGTACCTCCTGCGAGAGCGCTATGCAAATGGTGCTGTAACTATCGTAACCGCCAACTTTGGGGTCCATAGGATCTGTGAGGTCTATCCAGACAAGATGAGCCTCGCGCACCTCCTGAGTCAGTCTTATGGTCAGGTAGCTTGCAATGGCAGGGATCTTCGGGAATCCATCGATCGAGTGGGGTTTGATACAATATGAGTAGTGATAAGGTCAGGGTTCCTACACTTGGTGAGATCGTTCTTAGGATGGCATTGTTTGAACGCAAGGCCGTCTATCCTATCTGGGATTTAGGTCTTAGGATTGAGCACTTCGATCCTACGGTGCAGGCCGCATTCAAGTTCATTGAAAAGTATCGATCTAACAATGAAGGCAAGCTGCCTGGCGATGCCATTCTTGCTAGTGAGATGGGTTGGGGTGACTATCCAAGCGTGCGCGACTTTAGAGAAGAGGCCACCTTTACCTATTTCGCAGAGATGATGCGCAGGAACGCGCTCTATGAGATCTTTAGGCGAAGGATGTCTGAGGTTGAATCAATGCTGCGCCAAGGGCCTGACGAGGTAGACAAGGCTCTTGAGACGTGGCTTGATCTACCTGATGACATCGTTGGCCTTCGGGGTGGCGTGGGCTCTCTTGTGGTGCCTGTCAACTCTCTATATAAGGACATGATGGGCAGTTACGATCGATACAAGGCTGGCGAGGTCGGCATTGATCTTTACTGGAAAACCCTTACTGATGAGGCGCTCTTGCAGCCTGGCCAGAATGCTTGGATTGTTGGTCGCCCAGGAACAGGCAAGACGTGGCTCATGCTTATGCTCGCTGAACACATGGTGGATCAGGGCCTCAAGGTCTTATTCGTCTCACCAGAGGTTAGGGGGGTTTCTTTCGCTGAGCGCCATGTAGCTCGCGCGCTCAAGCTCAATTACCTTAAGCTTATTCAGGGTAAGCTTGACCCGCTCCAAGAGCAGTTATTGCGCAACCATGTTGAGAAGGTGTCGCTTAGTCCTAATGAAGGTGTCCGTGTTGCATCGTCAGACTTTCAACCTTCGCGTGAGAAAGTTGAGGCCATGATTGAGCGTGAAGATCCTGATGTGATCTTTCTCGACTCAGTTTACCTCTACGGCAAAGGTCGCTCTCGCGGTGACGTTCTGGCGTCTGTGGCGCCTTGGATTGTGCAGTTGTGCTCTTGGGGCAGGCAGCGCAATGTGTTTGCCACTGCGCAGCTCAACCGCGACGCTGGCGATGAGTCTTCCGTTACTGGAGATAACATCTACGGCACTGATGCAATCTTGCAGGATGCAGACGTCATCCTTGGCATGATACAAAGTGAGCAGATGCGCAAAGATCACCAGATGCTCATAAAGTTCCTGAAGCGAAGGCGCTCCACCTATAAGATTAATGAGTTCATGATCGAATGGGATATGGCGCGCATGTCTTTCGAGGAGATCATCAGGGCACCAAGGGTTACTCAGCCTAACTTTGCCAACGCAGCCACACCAGGCTTTGACACTTCTGTCCCATTTTAAGACCGCCCACCAGGGGCTTAAGGAGGTAAAATGCTAGAGTTGAAAGTTATGAGGGTCACTAATGAGCTAAAGTCGCGAGGCTTTGAGACGAAGATTGATGATGAGGTTGAAGGCGGCTTCGGCGTCTTCATCCTTAATATTCTCATGGTGCATGTGGTTCTGGATGAGTCGGACTTAGATAAGACTGACATGGAGATCTGTGACAGCATCGCCGCCTCAGTGAGGTCATACATTCACGGTGATGAGAATGATGATCTTGAGGGTAAGGCGCGGATCGATCCAAAGCTAGGGGCACGCCTTCGTCAGCTAGAGGGCGATCTTTACACCAAACGTCTCCTCAAGGCCGGGGTCTAAGATGCTCTCAGGTAAAGAGATTAGGCAGGCTATTGAGGATGGTGTCATCATCTTCAGGAAGAATGTGGACGGCGAGCTTGTGGACTGCGAGGGTGTTGATCTCAACTCAGTCGGCCCAAACTCGCTTGATGTGCGACTTTCAGATGAGCTGAAGGTGCATGTTGATAACGTTGGAAACGTTTTGTCGTTCAGGGATTGCGGCAAGGTCGTTCTTGGTCAGGTATCACCAGGCATTGCTAACGACAATCTACGGTCTGGATTCAAAGAGGATGGCTGTCTCTTTGACCCTGGAAAGAAAGTTAAACCTGCCGAGGCCGCCGTTAAGATCCCACCTTCTGGACTGCTTTTGATCCCAGGTGTTTGTTATTTGGGTTTAACGGTAGAGGTGGTGGGGTCTAATGATCTGGTTCCAGTCATGCACGGCAGGTCTTCTCTTGGCCGCACGTTCTTTGAGCCCCATTGCGTCGCAGGCTTTGGCGACCTTGGGTTTGTAAACCAGTGGACGCTTGAGATCATGGCCAGGCTTCCCATAGTGGTATATCCAGGGATGCGCGTTGCGCAGTTGGCGTTCTATCGAGTAGGAGATCTTCGCGGTAACGATAGCTATGCAGATCGTCCTACCAGTAAATATGCGAAGACTGTTGGCGCCACATCATCGCTCTTACATCGTGATGGCGAGTTCTCAGAATAGCGCTTGCAACGGTTGCATGTCTGATCTTAATATCCTTGCGTGGCCTTGTCGGGTCACGCTTTTCTATTGGAGTTAATATGCGTTTTCTTGGTGGTACGATCCTGCCCTTGCAGGAGGGCGACTTTATGATTAGGAGCACTGATGATCCTAATCCAGAATATCTGCGTGTCGTTGAGATTGTGAGTGTTGAGGATGGTGAGATAGAGATCGAGGCCATTGACAGTAAGGGCGAACGCGTATCGTTCTACTGCCTGGTTAGTCGAGTGGCCGATCTCGTCATGATAAGGCATGAGGACGCATCGAGCGTACACAACCTTGAGCTTAGGTGCCGTGAGGTTATGCTCTTGTGTGAGCTTGAGCGTTGTCAGTCTAACGTGCTCAAGCTTGAGATCATGAGGGCTCTTGGTGCGTTGAGGTCTGTGATGACCAAGTTGGGCATGCGGCGCTCTGAGGTGGGTTGATGGATACGGGTAAGGTCATTGATGTGTTGAGGCTCCTTGGATGCACCGACATTGACAGCCGCCCATCATCATCAGGATGGCTCAAAGCGAGCTGTCCTTTTGCTCGGTGGAATCATTCTGGAGGCACTGACTCAAGCCCTTCATTTGCCGTCAATGTCACTGGTGAGCGCGTAGGCTACTGCTGCTTCTCTTGCCATGAGAAGGGCGGCTCTCTAAGGGGTCTTACGAACAAGATTGCCAAGCGAACAGCCGTTCCTTGGGATGTCCAAATGCTTGTGCAGCAGATTGAGGGTAGCTACAGTCCAAAGCCGTTACAGTCAGACCCGGCCAAGGTTGGCTATGACATCAAGATGCCGATCTTTAGCTCTGCTGATGAGTCTGATCTTTTCCAGCCGTCAATCTTTGGTGAGTCTGAACCTGCAACGGTTGCATGTCTTGAGGAGTCAGACCTTGCCAGTTATAGCAACACCATACCTGATTACCTTGTAAGGCGTGGATTTGAGGTTGCTGAGCTTAAGCGCTGGGGCATCATGACTGATAGTTACAATCCAAGGTTTGAACGCGCGGTGTTTCCTGTAAGGGATGCTCAAGGCAGGCTTCTGGCCTACTCAAAGCGAGCGACATGGGATAAACCGATCTGTCAGAATTGCGGCTATTCATCACCGCCTGATGAGAAGTTGATGTTGATGACTCCCACGGACGCTAAGCGTGTGTCATGTAGGTGGGGTCAAAGACACTGCCCGTCATGCAACCGATGGGTTTGGCCTAAATATCAACATTCCAAGGGTTACAAGCGTAACAACTATCTCTACGGTGAGCATCTTATTGACCCTGCGCTTCGAGCGGGTGTATTGGTTGAGGGTAATCTTGATCCGATAAAGCTCAGTCAGTATGGCGTGAAGAACGCTGTGGCCAGTTTGGGGTCAATGCTTGGCACGGGTTGGGGCGACAAGTCTTCACCTGGCGAGCAACTTTGGAAGTTAAATCAGCACTTCGATCTAGTCTATGCCGTCGCTGATGGTGATGTGGCTGGTAAGGACTGGCTGTCAACGTTGACCAAATTTTTCGCCGGAAAACCACAGCTTTTGACTGTGATCCCGATAGAATTAGGTCGTGGTAAAGACCCTGGCGATTTGGAAAAACATGATGTAGATTATTTGTTCAGTGGAACGAAAGTTCTAAAATAACTCAGGTGAGTTTTTGGAACAGAAAGGATGCGATATCAGCATCCCACAATGGAAAGGTGGACTATGAGTTGGGTCAATCGCGAAGCCCCACCGTCTGTGAATACAGGCTTTGATCGCTGGGGTATCTGGTCTTGGTATATTGGCGGCAAAGACGCCAGGGTGCCCAAGAAGATCATGTTTGTGTCTGAAGAGCCCGTGCAGATCGAGATGCACAGCTTCAAGGCTGGCAAGTCATACGGCAAGATGACATGCCCAGTCAGGTATGGTGTGGATAAAGAGTGTCCGCTGTGCACCGATCCTGATAGCTCTCGCCAGGGGTCATATTACTGTTACACGGTGATTGATCTGGATGGCTATGAAAGGGATGGCGTTCACCAAATGAAGCTCATGCCGTTCCTGGCCTACCAGAAGACGCGGGCGCTTATCGACCTTGAGGCCGCGAAGTTTAGCAAGCCCTCCATTCAAGGCGCAGTCTTTGAGGTTGTCAGGCTTGTTGATGGCAAGAAGGGTTCATCTCAAGGTGATGTCTGGAAATACCTTGGTCATGATGACGTCGCGCAGTTCTCGGCCAAGTATACTGAGAGCCTTAAGAGTAGCTTGTCATACTTCCCAGAAGAGTATGGCATGATTCATCCTAAGACGGGCGCACTGGTGGCCAGGCCGATTGATTTTACAAAGCTGCTTGAGCCTATGAAGGCGGAGCATATGCGTCAGTACCTCGCCATGAAGGGCTGGGTGTCACCAGACCAGCGCCGCCCACAAGCCCAGGCGTGGGGTCAGCCTCAGCCAGCTTATGGTCAGCCTGCCTACGCCCCACCCGCCTATGCTCAGCCAGCTTATGGTCAGCCTGCCTACGCCCCACCCGCCTATGCTCAGCCACAGGCACCTGCTTACGCCCAACAACAAGCCCCCACTTACGCCCCACCTCAAGCGCCACCTCATGCGCCTAATCACAATGCTGGTTATGGCCCTCCCAGCGCCCATCCTAGCAAGGTGGCGTTTGATGATGAGGACATTCCGTTCTAGGGTTAAGCTCGCTGGCTAACGTATGGGCCACCTTGTGAGGGTGGCCCTTTATCTTGGACTTTTAGACTAGGTATAACGATGAGTTATCCAATTCATGATTGGTGGCCTGACGAGCATAAAGAGCGTGTCAAGGCTTACAATGAGGCAGTCGAGCGCAATACAGCACTAGCTGACAATATCAGGATCAACCCTAACGTTGTCTATGCCCAGCACTCGCCTGAGATCAGGGCGTCAGGCAATATCCTTATCAGTCAAAAGAACATGCTGGCTGGCATTGAGACTGTTAGGCTTGGTTATGGTGTTGTGCTTAAGGTTGGTGATCGCGTCCAGTCTAGGCTAGGGATAAAGGCTGGTGATGTGCTCGTGTATAGCGCCATGTTCGGGATGAGATTCTTCGGCAGGTTCTCGTCATACAAGGGCCTTGGTTGGCATGAGCACGAGAGTGATGAGCATCGCATCTTCACCTGCTTTACTCGCAAAGAAGGTAAGAAGCTCCACATCTATGACGCCGAAGCTCTTGGGCTCTGGTCCTCCAGTAATGGCGAGACAGCCAAACTTAAGTCCCCCCTAGATCTTGGTGGTGTCATGTATCGCCAAGGTCAAGAGGTCTTGATCGTCGATGATCACTACCTGAACGGCAATAAGGTTATGGTTTCTTTGGACGGCCAAAGTGCTTGGCTATCCAGAGAGGCCTTGGCGATCTAACGCAACGCAAGTCCCCTTAGTTGGAGAATGAGATGCCCTTGAAAAGACTTAATAAGAGCACGCTCTATGGTGAGAGTTTGCATCCTGATGTGGCTGCAACGCTAGGTGCTAAGATGAGCCGTGCTTACGATCTCATGGCAAAATGGGATGACATTGTAGACAAGTCACCACCCGAGCCTTGGGATGTTAACGATCTGCCGCCTCCAGTTAAAAGCTTCGTGAGCACAAACCTTGGCAGCTATGGTCACGCATCTATTGCTGAAATGGCGCATATCTTTGTGGCCGTTAATGACATCGGCTGGCCTGCTTCATGGTTGATGCTGGATACGCCGCTCTTTGTTGGCCAGGAGAACAGCTCGCGAGTTATCGATCAGACTAACTTGGGTTCCCAAGGTCCGTGTCGCTTTGCACCTCAGCAGGCCCTTGATCTTCATGATGAGTGGATGGAGCTTTACAACTCCACTGAAGGCGCAGGCGTTAAAGGTGCTTATAAGTTTGATGACAGGCGCTTTGTCTTGCCAGGCACGGCTAAGACTGGCGTTGTGCTCGCAGGGATGACAACTCGCGCAGCTTCGCGCCACCTCCAGCGACTGTCTGGTCTTGGGGGTTGGATTAAAGAGATGACTGCTGACTTTAAGGATGGCATCAAAGCCTGCGCCCCTAACGTGGCGGCAGCGCTAGACATCGACAAAGACCGTAACTCAAGCTCTTCATTCTTAAAGAATGGGCCAGGCATCATCACGGTGCGTCAGGATCGCATCAACGCCCCATGTGAGATTTACGACCGAGAGAGCCATACATATCTTGAGCACCTTGTGAGTATTGAGCTTAGGGATGATGATGGTTCTGATGAGCTTGACTACATCAGCGCTGGCGCTGACCACAGAAATGGCCGTGGTGACTATCTCGATGAGGCGTACCACCACGGACCAGACTTCAAGCTGAAGCAGATGTTGAGCGTGGGAACAGCTCGGGATGAGCATCGCCACCGCCCAATGATGCCCTATAAGCTTGATGTTGTGATCGATCGCCAAACCGATCTTCTCGCCAAGATCCCATACTGCCCGATAGAGATCCCTGACGACTTGTGGAGGCGTACTAGTGAGGCGTTCCATGACATCTATCGAAGCGGTGATAGATGGGGTGCGCTTTATGCCCTGCCCTTCTGTGCGATGCTCAACATGACCTCAGTGTCAAAGCTTCCAGACATCGTTTACAAGCTTGAGCTTAGGGCATACGCTAAGGGCGCTCACTGGGAGTATCGTGATCAGAACATGGCACTACTTGAGCAACTTAGGGAGATCTTATCGGATGAGTTCATAGAGCTTGAGCAGATCTAAACGTGCAACGGTTGCATGTCATACGCTGGAGGCTTACACCTCCAGCTTTTCTTTGGAGCCTATGTCATGACAGAAGACTTTAGACCATTTCTTAAAGAGGCTTGGGCACAACGTGTTGTTATAGATGGCATGGCGTGGATACCTCGCCACATCTTAAGCGACATAGCACTCGCGGCCATAAAAACCCAACTCACCGTGTCGATCAAGGTTAGAGAAGGTAGGAAGACGCGAACAAATAAGGTCGAGATGTATATCATCGAAGACTTCTGGGTTGGTGTCCCGAGGGCTTACTTTGAGCGCACATCGAGAAGCAAGCTCCCGGTTGAACACCTCGTGAGCGCTGCCGAGAGTGAGCGCATCAAGACTTGCGGCATTGAGCCTAGAGATGACATGCAGATCGACGCTGTAAATGTAATTACGGAGAGGCTTAAATCCAGGGAGGTGACGCAAGTGATCATTTGCGCTGCCACTGGTGTTGGTAAGACTATCCTGAGCCTTGTGATTGCGAGCAAACTAGGTCTTAAGACGTTGATCGTGGCACCTCTAACCAACCTGCTTGACCAGTGGGAAACAAGGATAAGTAGCACGGTAAACGATGAAGACCCTAGCGCCCCTTGCGTTCTGCCAGACGCTAAGGTTGGTCGTTTTAGTGGTGACAGGCGCGAGTACGGCGCCAACTATGATGTTGTGCTTGCGACAACCCAGACGCTTTGTCGCTGTGATCCTTCTGACCCTATATTTCAGTGGCCAGGCCTCTTGATTGTTGATGAGGTTCACTTCATGGGTGCTGCCCAGTGGTGTACAATTAATCACCGATTCAACGCGACAAAGCGCCTTGGTCTGACAGCTACACCAAGGCGCGCTGACGGGGGAGAGCGGCTGTTCTTTGAGCATCTTGGCGCGGTAGGTTGGCGCGGCGCTAAGCCTATGATGGGTTTGGATATACGAAGGATAGATACGGGCTGCGACTATAATGACAGCCTTATGATCAATAAGGTTGAGGGTATGATCTCAAGAGATCTTAACCGCTCAATCATTATAGCTGATGAGATATGCAAAGCCTTGGTTGCTGGCCGCAAGCCGCTTGTCCTATCAAAGCAGATCAATCACCTTGCCGTCATTTGCAGCATTGTATCTCACCGCCTCGGTGATGCTTACACCTATGGAACATGCTGCGGCAGGTGGCCTGTGAATCCGGTAGACGCCTCAAAGTATCACCTTGATAAGAAGGCATGGCGTAAGCTTTATAAGAAGCGTGGTAAGTGGGCATTGCCTGAAGGTGCCAACCCTGATGACTATGACATCAAGTTGAATTCGGATGGTAATATTGAATCAATTGAGCCATCATATATAAAGATAACTAAGGAAGTGTTTGAAAGCTCCAAGTCTGACAGCATAATTTTTGCCACATATTCAATGGTAGCTGTGGGCTTCGATGTCACGTCATTAGATACATTGTTTGTCACCATGCCCATGTCTGATATGGAGCAATCGGTGGGCCGCATCCTCAGAAAGAACAAAGAAAAGATGAAACCGCTCGTCGTTCACTTTGTAGATAACTACAAGATGTCTTACATCTTCTGGGGTAAAGCTTCCAAAACTTATGACTTGCTAAGTGAGCTAGGATCGGGCGAAGATTAACTAACGACATGCAACGGTTGCATGTCTAACTTTGGAGATAGTGAATGGCGACTAAGAAGGCTAAGAAGTCTGCTGATAGCGTGACGCGACAAGAGCGTCACAGTGTCTTCCGTAACCAGGCACAGAAAGAGTTCGGCCCTCATTCCATCCAGCGCGCTAGCGAGGTTCGACCTAGGCGCTCGGTGTCTAGCGGGTCATGGCAGCTCGATAACTGCCTTGGTGGCGGCTTTACGCTTGGCACAATGAAGCTGCTATGGGGCTGGGAGCACTGTGGTAAAACGACGATAGCGCTCAAGGCTGCGTCTGAGATTCATCAGATCTGCTCGTCATGCCATACCTATATCAATGAGACACCGCTCTTCAATCCCCACGAGTTTACTGGTGACTGGGATACTGGCTACTGGTCGATCGAGAACCTTGATACTGATGCGAAGGCGGAGGCCGCGTATTGGAATCAGGGCAAACAGCAGTGCATGGCTTGCGGCTCCCCATATCATAAAGAGGACAGGCCGTGCTCTCACTCTAGTGAGATGGGTGAAGATGACGATGAGATTGATGACTTCATCTGTGGTGACTGTGGCACCGCTGCAATGGTTGTCGATCTCCATCCCGATGATGATTACTACTCTCCAATGCCAAGGTCTGGGAACACGGCATCATGCGAGTGTGGTAAGTGCGTTCCCACCATTGTGATGTGGGTTGATCTTGAGGGCAAAGGCGACGTGAAGTGGGCTGAGTCTCTTGGTGTCGATCTGGAGCGCCTGGATTATGTCAGGGCAAACTACACCGAGGCGGCATTTGACATTATCAAGGGCGCAATCAAGGGCGGTCTTGTTGATGCGATTATCGTTGACTCTTTAGCTGGAGCCACGCCAGCCGTAGAGCTTGAGAAGAGCTATGGCGAGAATACGATGGGCTTAGCAGCGCGCCTTGTTAATCGTATGACTCGCGAGATGCCTACGATCATCACTCAGTCTTATGAGGAGCATGGTATTGAGCCTACGGTCTTTCTGTTGAACCAGGTACGCAATAAGATCGGTGGATATGGCGGTCACACGCTCTATGGTGGTGAGGGTCAGAAGTTCGCCTGTGATCAGATCATTAAGCTTACCTCGGCAAAAGGTGAGATTGATGAGGTCGTTACTGGAGCTAAGACTCGCAACGAGAGCATAGGCTTAAGCTCCACCGTCGCGCTGAAGTTTATGATCGATAAGAACGGCAAGGCCCCGACTCGCAACATGTCTGGTCAATGCACACTCGTGACAGTGGACACGCATGGGCTAAAGAAGGGCACCTTTGATGACATCGACCTTCTGACTAATGATGCGTCGAAGATGGGTATTATCTCTTCTGAGGACGGTTGGAAGATACAAGGCTGGCCAGTCAAGTATCGGATCAAAGCCGATCTTATGACTGAGCTTAGCAGCAACCGCGCGCTGAAAAGGTTGGTGCAAGGCATGATCTGCGACTCACTGATGAGCAACTTCGATGAGATCACCAAGATGTTGTCGAGCTAGTTAGATGTAGCAGGCCAGCCAATGAAGCTGGCCTGCTTTTTGGAGGTAGTTATGAGGCACGTTAAACCCGGCAAGTCGGCCAAGGGCGACAGCCCTATCGGTCGAAAGAAAAGCAGCGCCAAAGTGAGGCGATCTTTATCCATCAAGCAAGAGGATAGGATTGCACACAAGGGCGGTGGCAGAAGGGTTCCTGGCAGTGGTGCATTTGGAGGTAATCTCAACGGCGACGTAAGCCTTGATGATTGGCTTATTGAGGCTAAGAGGACTGAGAATAAGTCGTTTAGCATCAATGGTGCTGTCATCCATAAGGCTTATGCTGAAGCGGTCATGGCTAATAAGAAATTCGCCATGTCTATAGAAATAGCTGGGATGGATAGCAGTCTTTTCCCGTCTCGCTTTATGCTTGTCCTTGAGGATGACTTCTTCGCTGCAATGAATGGTGTTAGTGATGACGATGACGATGACGGTGATTAGAGCCCCATCCCCATTCAACAACTCACCAAGAGATCATTGGCTATGGTTGGATGAGTCGAAGCGTCTTTACTTGAGGGCTGAGTTCATCGAGTGGCTCAATAGAATCCCGGCGCCCCAACACCGTGTGGGCGCTGTTGGTTATTACACTCAGGTCGCGTTTCTTTTAAGGCGTGTTCTTGACTACTGTGATGATAAGTGTGTTTGTCCTGCGCTGGTGATTCTTTACCTTTGGCCTTATAACTCTAGGGCTGACGATGTTTTCTTCGGAGTCTACTCCACCATCATAGAGATCTCGGAGCTTAACAGGCTTAGGCGCTGGCTTAATGCTGTTGGTGATGATGTTGATCTTTCTGGAGAGCGGAAAAATCTTTTCATAATTGAGTCTGGAGCATCGACAACTCACGGGTTGCTTGATGCGATCCATCAGAAGCTTAACTGGATTGGCCTTGCTGATCTGTGGCAGGAGGAGAGTGATGAGCGACTGGATTGGTAAGCCTGGTGAAAACGTGTCTCTTGCTAGTCTTCTGGCAAGCGAGGGTGACTCATGCAGGGACATCGCACCATACGGACCTGATAGCCCCATCAGGGGACACGCTATCGCTTCGACATGCACCATGCTTGAGGGCCTTTGTCTTAAGCATGGCATTGTCAGGCAAAGCTCCACGGTATCGCCCCATCTGAGGATGATCTTTCTTTTGGGCACTGGCATACATCAGGCCATGCAGGATTCAATTCTTGCGCCCTATCTGGTGGGCGCTTGGAGGTGTCGGGGCTGCTCCAAGCAATATAATCCACCCAAGGGGCAACTCATGAGGCGCCCTTCAAAATGCACGAAGTCAAGCTGTGCGAATAGTAACTACAGCGAAGACGTAAAGAGTGACTGGCACCTTCCCGGTTTCGCTTATATTGAGCCTGTTCTTAATAGCGAGAAGCCTTATGTCCAGGGCCACGCTGACGGTGTGATGTGTATTTCAGATCTCGACAAGGCCACCATCCCTGAAGGCGATGAAGGCCTTGAGGTGATTGAGATCAAGTCCACATCATCACCTGACGCGATCATCCCCTTAAGCCCCGACCACGAGACTCAGTTAAACATCTATATGGGCTTAATGGGAATCCATAAGGGCAGAGTCATATATGTGCGCAAGACCGGCACACACTTACATGGCATCTTGAGCGAACATATCGTGAGGTTTGACGCCGAGGCTTATGGTCGCAACATGCAACGGTTGCAGGCCATAGAAGATGCTGTCGAGGCTGATGATCTTAGTGTCCTTGAAAGGTCTTGCAGCAAGGCGGACTGCGCCCGATCGAAGAAATGCCCGGTCAGCGATCTTTGCTGGCAGATCGGAAAATAATGATTTTGTCTAAAAATTCTATTGACGTTTAAGTCTTCAATGTTGATAGTCAGATCATCCAGCGAGTGGGTTGGATGATCATTTTGGAGATTAAATGCAGAGCGAGATCTGGGCTTGTGATCATAGCGGCATAGGCGTGTCTGTCCCTAGTCTGGACTGCGCCAAATGCTGGGATGCTTATAACAAGGCTAAAGGTCTGCCCTCATTTAATAGGCTTGATGCAAAGCGCTTTAAATGGCGCTCTAAATCAGGCTCAAAGATGGTCAATGTCTATGAGAAGTCGGGCGAGATCGCTTGGCATCTCAAGGGCTTGAAAGCGGTTAGGGTTGATATGGTCAATGTGTCTGATCAGTCTGTCATGGGCATAGATCTATCGCTTACATCAACCGGGCTAGCGTTCGTTGAGATCGTCAATGATGAGCTTAGGTATGCCGTCTGCTCATACGGCATTCAGTACGGCAAGAAGGCATCATCAGCACTTAAGATGCGAAGGCTGCACGTCATAGCATCGTGGGTGGCTTCTTTTGGCCACATGGCCAGAGAGATCGTCATTGAAGATCACGCGCCTTCTCGGGCGGCTTTTGGTGGCCTCCATCTAGCTGAGCTTCATGGTGCGGTTAAATTCGCACTCCTTGATCTTGGCTATGACTGCGGCTTGGTTGGCGTCAAAGAGGCGCGAGCAAAAGTTGTCCTTAATGGCGCTTGTCCTAAAGATGATGTGACCAGTATCATCGCTGACCACGGATTCAGATTTGATAACGATGACGAGAGTGACGCGATAGTGATTGCACTATCCATGATTTAAGGCGTGCAACGGTTGCATGTCTGTCCAAACAAAAGGGGACGCGATGTCTGAGAACACTGAGAACACTGAGAACACTGAGAGCAAGCCCAAGGCGACTCCCAAGCCCAAGGCGACTCCCAAGCCCAAGGCAGAGGCCAAGGCTAAGGCGGCTCCAAAGGCCAAGGCGGAGCCTAAAGCCAAGGCAGCCCCAAAAGCCAAGGCAGAGCCAAAGGCCAAGGCGGAGCCTAAAGAGGACAAGGCCAAGTCTGCTGAGGAGCAGAAAGGCCTTGAGGCCCAAGCTCAGGCCACAGCAGAGCGCGTGCGTGAAGTCCTGCTCAAGGATGGTGTCCTCTTCTGGGATCTAGCCCGAGAGCTGCACCGTATGCGCGAGGGCGGGCTCTATGCTTACATCGCCAACCCTGAGACCGGACTCCCCTTCGGCTCGATGAAGGATTATATCGCTGTCGAGGTCGCAGGATCTGAGCGCAAGGCGCGCATGGCGATGACCCTGTGGGATGCGATCTACATCCGATATGGGGAGGGCATGTTTGAGGCTGTCAAGCATCTTGGGCCGTCTAAGGTTGATCTGATTAAGGATCTTCTGGATGACCCTACTGCGGCAGCAGAGTGGATCGAGAAGGCTGGCACATTAACCAGAGCGCAGCTTGCTGAGATGGTGCGCCTCTACCTCAACCCAGGCGATGCTGGCGATGAGTCTTCCCCCGATGGTCCGACAACTCAGACCGTTCGTAAGACGGTCGATCTTCTGCCCGAGCAGGAGAACATCTGGAACGAGGCCCTCAAGGCTGCCCAGCGCCTATACAAGACTGACAATCTGTCCAACGCTGTCGTCAACATCCTTGCCGACTTCACTGTGTCTAACAGTGACCTTGATGGCGAGAAGAACCTTGAGTCGCTCGTTCGCCGCATGGAGACGATTCACAATGTGCAAATCGTCGTCATCGACCTTGAGGCAGCCAGCCCGTTCATCATGGGTCGCGAGCATTTAGCTACGCTTAAGGACATCCAGGCCGAGAAGGCCAAGTCGGCCTAAGCGCATACAGTCCAAAAAAGGCGCATTGTGATTACACAATGCGCCTTTTTTGTGTCTATAATCAGGCCGTATTAGTTTTGGAGTACACCATGCCAAGAAAGAGACTTTCTCCAGTAGAAAGAATAAGAGCGCTCCCATTTGCCGATCAGATCGATCGACTGTTCATGAATGGGGTTAAGTACGATGAGGTTGTCGATCTTATCAGGGGTAAGCATGGGCTTCATAAGAACGTAGCATCAGCTACTGTCAAAGACTGGCTTAAGAAATACTGGGCGATTCGTAAGGTAGAGCTTGGGATTGAGAGTAAGAAAGCAGTCGGGGTTACTAAGAGCATCGTAAAACAAGCTGAGGAGTTCTCTATCATTGATGAGCTGACTTGGCTTTATGGGATTCAAAAGGCTAGGGTTACTAGAGCTTATGAGGTTGAGCTTAAGAACAAGACTCACGATCCCAACCTAGTCAAAGAAATTGCGATGGCGGCCAACCTTATCAAGCAAAGCGCAGACATCCATAATAAGTTGAACATCCTGACAAGAGAGCTGATAGGTCATCCCACCCTTAATCATAGGCCCATAGACATTAAGCCTGGCGATGATGATCAGGAGTCAGACGATAATGTCCCGGCAGATAGGCGTCTAGCTGCCTTTATCGGTGAGGAGCTTTCGACCAACCCCAGACAAAGGCAACGGATCGCGGAGTTCTTACAGGTGCTCAATCAGCACGGCGGCGTCATTCCAGAAGATCTAACTAAGGCGTCAGATGACGATATAGAAGATGCGCTCATTTATGAGCCGCTTAGTGAAGAGGAGTGAGATGGCGACGATATTTGACGGATTGAGGGCGAAGACAACACTTAGTGATAAGGAGCTGCTGGAAAGGCTGAGCAGTCTCTGGAACGTCATGAGCCCTGAAGAGCAAGCGGTGGTGCTTGATGTTGTAGGTCAAGGCGGCTCAACAGACGGCATCCTTGACTCTCTTACTGAGACTCATTACTGGCATAAGCCGTTAAGTATGGCTGAGTTCCTTGAAGACACCTCAGTTGCAGGTCCGGGCGTTGAGAGCATGTTCCCCCAGTTGAAGAAAGATCTTATCACCATAGTCAGCGGCGGCTACACGGAGGCCGTGCTCACTGGTGGCATTGGATGGGGTAAGAGCTGGTCGGCAAACTACGGCCTGATGTATTTCATGCACCGTATCATGTGCCTTCGTGAGCCCCAGGAGTCTATGGGCCTTGCTGGTAACTCTGCTCTAATTGTGGCCATGCTTTCCACAAATAGAGAGCAGGCCCAGAACACCATCCTTAAGGATCTTGGCCGATTCATTGAGCAGTCAGATTTTTTCAAGCAGGTAGGCTTTAAGATCACAAAGAAGATGATCACCATCGGCAAGTGCATTGAAGTCCACCCATCAGCCGCCAATAACGGCAACCTAATCGGCACCAACGTCATCATGGGGATGCTCGATGAGGCTAACTTTGGTGTTAACGCAAAGCAGGTCAAGCGCACTAACTCTATCAATGAGACTGGCCAGCACCTTACGGCTGCCGAGAAGGTTTACAACAGCCTGATGGCTCGTATTAAGTCGCGCTTCATGGATAAGGGGCACTTGCCTGGGGTGTTCTTTGTGGTGTCATCGAAGAATACTGAGCATGACTTCACGACAAGGCGTATAGCTGAGGCTCAGAAGGATAGGACGATCTTCGTGGCCGATTATCCAGAATGGGGAACCAAGCCTAAGAAGTTCAGGACTAAGGAGACTTTCCGGGTTTTCTTTGGTGGCCAGTCTGCTCAGTCAAGAATATTGAAGCAAGGTGAAGATCCTCCTGACATTGAGGATGAGTTCGCGCGCGTGGTCGAGATCCCGGTTGATTATCGTAAAGAGTTTGAAGACGACATTGTAACGGCCCTTCGTGATATTGCTGGCGTCGCAGTCCCTAAGATCACGCTCTATTTCACCAATAGAAAGTCGATCATCAAGTCAGCTATGGGCAGGAATGAGAGTGTCCTTATTAATGGTGGTTGGATCTGGCCATGTGTCGCGGATCAGGTTCCTCTTGATTGGACTAAGCTGGTTAAGAAACACACCAAGAATATAGGTGGAGAGCTGTTGAGTTTCGAGGGGCCTATTACAAACCCAGGCACACCGAGACACATTCACCTAGACCTTTCATCAGCACACTGTCTCACTGGTTTTACGATGGCTCATACGGTGAGATGGGTCGATCGGCCTTATGTTGATGGTCAGTCTGGGGATGGTGTTGTGAGGACAATGCGTGTGCCATTGATCTATGTCGATGCTATTTTTGGCATAGCAGCACCACCTAATGGGGAGATCAACTTACCCACCGTTGCCAGGATCATCCTTGCGCTTAGAGAGCGGGGCTACACCATAGGTCATGTGTCTGCCGATCAGTGGCAGAGTAAGTATCTACTCCAAATGCTTAGCGGCACAGGCATATCGACGTCTGAGGTGTCGATGGACACAACCACCCTGCCTTATGATGGACTTAAGGATCTCTTTAACGATGGCCGCATATCATGCCCAATGCCTTTGATCCTAAAGTCTGAGCTTTTTGGCCTTGAGCGTGACAACCTTAATAACAAAGTGCAGAAAGGATCACTCACATCTAAGGATGTTTCAGATTCTTTAGCGGGTGTTTGTCACACGTTAGTAAACAAGCCTTCTTACGCGATGTTCGACCTCGGTGATGCTGATAGTCTAAGCGGGATGTCAGCACCTTCTGTGAACCTTGAACGCTTTGATGAGGCGGGATTATCATCGTCTGGTAATGTAGGTCGTGATAACAACGAACGTAGTGCAGAAGCCGTGGTAAGTCGCGGGTTCTTTCACGATCTTTGATCTTGGAGGTGAGTTGTGGCGCTAAGAGATGTTTGGGATAACCTCAGTGGTTTTTTCGATAAGAAAGACGATCAGCTAAGGGATATAGATCAAGAGCGCTTTGGTGATATGGGCTCTTTGAGTGGTGGCTCCTATACGTCTTGGGGTAAATACTCTAATCAGATGAATAGTCTCACCACGATGGACCATGATCTATACAGTAGGAATCTCGAATATGAGCAGATGGATGGCCACACCGACATCGCGGCAGCCTTGGACATCTATGCTGATGAGGCTACACAGCCAGACTTCTTTAGGCGCGTCCCTATCTGGGTTGAGAGCACCAATAACAACGTTGCCAGCGAGCTTAACGCGCTGCTTCATAAGAGACTGAGGGTTAGCTCTTGGTTGTGGGAGTTGACCAGGGGCGTCTGCAAGTACGGCCAGCAGTATCAGCGGTGGTATGTTGGTGAGGATGGCATCATTGCTTCTGAGCCTGTACCAGCGCCAGCTACGCGCAAGGTATACGATCAGTATGGTCATGCTCTTGGTTATTTGGTGTCGAAGAGCGGCACAGGTGCTGTCAATGCTGATGCGTTCAGGCGTGTGATCAGGAGTCAGTCAGACTTTGCGGGCAACAATGTCAGGTCGCTCTTCTCGCGCAATAGTGAGATAGCGTTTTATGACTGGGAGCTTAGCCACTTCAAGCTTCAGGGTCGCGATCGCATGTCTGATTATGGGTGGGCTGTGACCGAGCCCGTGCGAGGTTCTTATCGTCGCCTAATAATCATGGAAGATAGCGCGTTGGTTTATAAGCTTACTCGCGCGCCTTCTAGGCTGGTGTTTTACGTTGACACTGGTGAGTTGACTGGACGTCAAGCGATGGCGCAGGTCAATGTCGTAAAGGATGCCTTGAGAACCAAGAAGCACCTATCCAAGAATCAGCCAGGCAAGATGGAGCTAACCTTTGATCCCACCTTCTTAGACGACTTCTTTCTGCCCGTGCATTCGGTTAAAGGTAGGAGCGTCGAGATCGACACCCTGCAAGGGCCGGATTACCAGGCCATGATGGATGTTGTGTACTTTAAGGATCAGGTTGGTCGCGGCTTGAAGATTCCCGACTTTGGGCGTTCTGAGAATAGTGGTGGAGGTACTGGCTTACTTTCCCAGCGCGACTTCAGGTTTGCTGCGATGATCATGCGCATTCAGCGCGCAGTGTGCGAAGGGTTCAGGTTTGCTTGTCATGTTCACCTTATCGCCCTGGGCTATGATCCTTATGACTTCGACTTTGAAATTGTGATGGCAGTGCCTTCTGCAATCCTTGAGCTTGCGAGAATGGAGGTTCTATCTGCAAAGTCGGACATCATCTCGCGTCTTGGTGAGAATATCTCGGTCAGGTGGCTAATGGTCAACCTGCTTGGGTTGTCTGAGGATGAGGCTGTAATGCTCATGGTTCAGCGGCAAGAGGAGCTAGACTTCGTTGCTGGTGGTGAGCTTGATCGTGAGTCTGCCAGAGAGCGCATGAGTTCGCTTATGCGTGAGGGCGCTGATATGAGTGATGCGGCTGTCACTGAGAGGGCGGAGGCTCACATCAAGCTGAAGGGTAGTCGTGGAGCTAGAGGTGTAACGCTTAACGAGTTTTACGGCGGCTCTAATGATCACTCACCAAGTAAGATCCTAAAAGAGCTACAGACAAACCACCGCGATCTTCTCGCTCGACTGAACAATCTTAGCACTGTTGTGGAGTCCATCAGCTCTCACCACGGCATGTCGTCATTCGCACAGTCGCCACCGAGTCATAAGTAACATGCAACCGTTGCATGTATGGAGTTAGAGATGAGGCTTTTGAATATCGAGAAGCTTGACGGTTTAACTAGCGGCTCTTTTGAATCGATCATAGCTATGATCAGGGAGTACATGGCTACATCATTGCCAGACCTCCACCTCCTATCGACCAAGGTTGACACATTCATTGCTAGTGATGGTGAGAAGATGTTTACCTATGGCTACTCTATAGGTGAGGGTGTGCTTCAGGTTGAGGCCAAGTCTGTTGACACTGTTTTCATTGAAGGCTTTGAGCTTGGCCTGCGTCAGCTTGAGGTTGAAAGAGCCTTCAACGAAGCTCTTGAGCGCTGTGACTACGATCGAACGATCGACCTGGCGTCTGATATGAAGACGATGAGGATGTATGCTGGTGATGATTTTTGGATTGATAGGGTTTTGCTTTTCTTTGAGCAGTCACCTGTCGTCAATAAGTATGATGATCTTACAGAGGCTGTCTTTAGCGCTCGTGCTGAGCGTCTAAAGGTCTTCGCAGGCAATACAAAACCATCATTTTTAACGTTACGAGATGACGTTGTTGAGATGGTGAGTTCTGGCGAGCGCCGTGGAGCTTTAGCTTTATTGCGCGAACACTACGACTTTTTTGCAAGTAAGCTACTTGCTCAGATGTCAAATCAAGATAGGATAGCAGTGATTGAGTCGATCGGGTCGTTCGTGATCAATCTTGAGTCTTATTGGTCATTGATTAATGAGTCTAAGGCTGGTCAGGCTTTGGTTGAGATCTCAGACACCATGCAATCATTGCATGAGTCATTATCAAACACAGAGGTATCAGATGAGCGAGTTGAATGAGGTCAGGAAGCGTCGCAACTACTCCAAGGGCGGCAAGCAAACCGTGGTGAAGCGCGGCACCCCAGCAGAGCGTCGTAAGTGGAAGATGGCCAGCCGTAAGCGTCGCAAGACAGCAGCCTTCAAGCAATACCAGCGCCGTCAGAAGACTGACCCGGCAGCCAAGCGCCGTGAGCGTGTGAAAGCTCGATTTGAGGGTGCTGGTAACAGCAATCCTTATCTTGAGGCTGTCATGCGTCAGCACAACCTCGCAGCCAACCTGGCTGAGAGCTTCTCACCACTGGTTGAGAGTGGTGATCTTCATGAGTCGCTCACCGAAGCGCTTGATCGCATGAGTTCTCAACTTCTGGAGCTTGCCGAGGGCATCGCAGAGGGCGACTATACGATCGAAGAGGCTTGCTCGATGTGCGCGCAAGCAGCCAAGAACCTCGCACCAGCTATCGACATGTATCACGACCTCGCTGAGGGCGATGAGTATGACGATGAAGAGGATGATGAGGACTGGGACGAAGACGAAGATGAGGAGTGGGATGACGAAGATGACGATGATGACGATGATTGAGAATTATGTTGAGGGCCTATCTGAGTCTGAACGAAGTAGGTTCCTCAACACTCAATCATCCAGAAAGAGGACTGGTGGCAAGCGAAAACGCCGCACAGCCTATTCGTCAGGTCGTCGAGAGGCCCTTGGTATGCGAAGAAAGAAGTTTAGCAATATCAAGAGCGACACCAAGGGCCTCACCAAGCGCCGCAAGCGGAAAGAGATTTTCGCCCAGAGTGGCATCCGTAGAAAATCAAGATTTAAGCGCTACTGAGGTGCTCAATGTCGCAGCAAATACTTGTCGAGGCGCCCGTTGAGGAGATTAGAGTTCAGCTCGCTGAGGGTAGCACTCCAGGCCGTAAGGTGATCTTTCTTGAGGGCGCTTTCGGCGTGGTGGATAAGCTTACCGCTAACGGGCGTGTCTATTCTTCATCAATCATCCAGGCTCAGATCGATCGCCTTGGCAAGTACATGAGCCGCCGCGCATTGTTTGGTGAGGTCGATCACCCATCTACGGCTCAGGTGAGTCTGATGAATGCGGGCACGCTGATCGAGTCGCTAAGGATCGATCCAGATGGCATTGTTCGTGGCAAGATGCGCATCCTTGATGGCGACTATGGGCCTGGTGATAAGCTTCGCTCACTTGTTGATCACGGCGTGTCTCTTGGCGTCTCGTCAAGGGGTACTGGCAGTGTTGTGAAAGATGGCTCTCGCCACATCGTTCAGTCTGACTTTTACCTGTCAGCGTTTGATGTTGTCGCGGTCCCTGCTTTTGATGGCGCCTACCCTTCCGTCCGCACCGAGTCTATAAATGGTGGTGTTGAGGATTTGAGGATCGAGGCATTCAGCTTCGATCGCATAAACAATCATGGAGACAGTATGAGTAATCAAAACGCTCATAGCAACGTCAAGCCAGACTCTCAAAGTGAGTCAAATCGCCACCAGCAAGCACTAAGGGCTGATGAGGCGATTGAGGCAGCGCGCATGCGAGGCTATGAGGCAGGTCTTAACGAGGGCAGGTCTAAGACACTTGCTGAATCATCACAGCAAGACATGCAACGGTTGCAGGCTGATAACAAGGTTCTGTCTGAGCAGTTGTCTGGCGCCAACATGAAGGTGGAGATCATTGAGTCTGAGCTTACCCAGATTAAGGCAAGCTCGCTCAAGGGTATGGTGGAGTCTGAGCTTCGCCGTCACCTTCCATTCGTTGTTGAGTCTGACCGCGAGGCCTTCAAGAACCTGATCCCACAATGGTCAAGCGTCACAGACTTTGATTCTTTCAAGTCTGCTTTGGACTGTGTTGTTGAGGACTTCAAGCGCACTGACAGATACCTTGATCTTGATGAAGATGGTCTTGCCGAGAGTGTCATTAACGCCTTGGATAATGAGGCGTACTTGAGTGAGTCGGTTGAGCTTCTTGAGTTTGCACGCGCTGCTATTGTGGATCTTAGGGAGCAGGCAGCCTACGCAGCCAACCTCGATGAGTCGCTGGACCTTCTGTCTAATGCTCATGCTCACATCTCACTCTTGTCTGTGGAGCACCTTAAGACGCAGACGGCCCTTGATGAGGCTATTGATCTTATCGAGTCGCTGGAGGCAGATGTTGACACTTTGAAGAAAGAGCGTCGAAGCCTTCGCAATGAGGCTAAGTCTGCACTGTCTGACCTTGAGGCTCTAAGGCTTGAGAACGAGCAGCTCATTGAGAGTTCCAAGCAGTATAAGCACATGGTGTCAGAATCTAAGCTTATGAGTGAGAGTGTCAAAGCTCTTGAGGAGAGCGCTCTTGAGTCCAAGAACCAAGCGTTAGAGCTTGAGCTTGAGAAGTACAAGGCTGTGATTGGATCTCCAAACCCGATCACCATGCTAGAGCACCTCTCTAAGGCGTCTAACGCTCAAGAGGTGCCTCTGCTTGCCGAGCAGTACCGAGGGCAAAGGACAAGGCAGCATAGCCGCCCAGGTGGGCTGACATCTACGGGTCACAGTATCCTCAATGAGGAGAACATGGGCGACCTTGGTAACGTGATGCAAGCCTTGAATAGCAGGTCGCCAAAGGCGCTGAGTGATGAGCATCAGTCAACGCTTTCTGAGGGCTTTGGCAATAATGCAAGGCTTGAAGACACCTCCAAGTATGGTGCATCGCTCAATGATCTGAGTGCTATCATGAGGCTCTCAGCCAAGAATTAGTCTCAAATAAGTGTGCAAGGTGTTTAATCACATCTTGTGCAGTTGAAAAAAGCCGATACTGTTACTTAAGACAAGCTAACTTACCTGATAGAGAGGAGATACCGTGCAAACTCAACATTTCAGCCCTGCAAACCAGTCGGTCCATAACCTTAGCTACCGCGACCACCTCATCCAAAGCCATGCTGAGATCCTCAATCTCGTGAAGTGGAAGGATCTTGGTCTTAGCGAGAGTGAGGAGCTTTATCGCCGTGGCGTGATGGCTCAGATCATCGAGACGGTGCTTGAGAACAGCCAGTCTGGCGCACTCAGCTCCGGCATGGTCATGGAGTCTGCTGGCACCTCGACTGCCAACCTGCAAGGCTACGCTCAGACGATCCTGCCACTGCTTCTCAACGTGTTCCCCAACCTGATCGGTCATGAGCTGTTCTCGATTCAGCCTATGAACGGCCCCCTTGGGCAGGTCTACTACTACGATTGGGTCTACGCATCCAATAAGGGATCTGTCAACGCTGGCACGAAGGTCATGGGTTCGGGTCAGACCTACGCTCACCAATACTCCTCAGAGGAGATTGACGGCGAGTCTCTTGGCGCTGGCGACGGCACCAAGTGGGGCGGCGCTGGTAGTGCGATCAACTACTCGACAGCCTACATGCCGATCTACCCCAACAACAACACTGACAACTCCAACCCATCACCTGTTCGTCAGGTCAGCATGGTTGAGTTAAACAGCGCTGGTGCTGCTGTTCAGACTGCTGTTGATAACGGCATTGGTGGGTTCACAGGCGACGCAGCTTCTGGCTCCATCGACTACGCCACTGGTGCTATCACTGGCTTTAAATTTACCGCTGCCGTTGGTAACGGTAACATCGTCAAGGTCTTCTACTGGTACAAGTCGGAAGGCAACTCGAACATCGGTGACATCTCCTTTGAGACGCGCGCCGCTGACATCCGTGCTGAGGACCGCGAGCTTCGTGCGACGTGGACCATGAATGCCACCGAGGATCTTCGTCGCCAGCATGGCATCGACGGTCACGCCACCATGATCGCTGGTATCTCCAGCCTGATTGGCTACGATCTTGACCGTATGATGATCGATCGCACTCGTCGCGCAGCCGCTACGTCTGCAACCTGGGATCAGGCTGGTGCAAGCGCTGGTGAGTCTCAGATCGATTACTACGCCACGCTCGTCACGACGATGCACCAAGTCGGCGCAACGATCCTTACAAAGACGCAGCGCTCTCGTCCTCAGTGGGCTGTCACGTCGCCTAACGTCGCTGCGATTCTTGAGCAGCTTCAGAAGCATGGCGATTACGCTCCTGCCGCACCTACGACTGAGCGCGCTGGATCGTTCGGTGGCATCTCGTCTGACCTTGGTGTCTCGCGCGTCGGTTTGATCTCCAACCGCCTCCGCCTGTACCAAGATCCTCACTTCCCAGCCAGCCAGATCCTTCTGGGATTCAAGGGCAGCAACTACCTTGAGAGTGGCGCCGTCTACGCACCATATATCGCACTCTCTATGACTCCTGCCTTCCATGACCCCAATGATGGCAAGATGAAGCGCCGCTTCACCAGCCGTGACGCCTTCAAGGTCATTCGCCCAGAATACTATGGCCTGGTGAACATCTCTAACCTCAACGCACCCGTTTGATGGTTGAGAGTTAGGTCGGGACTGAGTTAAGCTTAGGGGGTCTTTCGACCCCCTAAGCTTTGTCATTTACAATGAGGTGAAGTCATGACTCTTAAGAAGATCAGAAGGTTCAAGCTGCGCAGAGAGTTCGCTGAGAATGTGCGCAAGGGCGGAGTGTTCAACCTAGGTGGCTATCGAGTGCCAGTCTATCAAGTCACCAGGCATGATGAGATCATTGAAGGTGATCTTTACGCCTACTTAAGCCCAGACATTTTGGCGGAGATTGCACCCCGCTATGTTGATGTTGATGACTCGGGCAATGAGTCACCTGTTGACGATGTTAAGGCTTTGGAGTCCAAGGCCTCAGAGCCAGTAGTAGAGCCCAAGGTTGAGAAGGTGGTTGTTGAGGCAATCCCTACACCTCCGACGCCAGAGCCAGCCCCTGCTGATGACACTGACATTCTTGACTTCCTTGAGGATGGCGAGGATGAAGAGGATGGTGAAGATGACTCCAAGTCCTTGCAGTCTTCACATTCCTATGTCCCCTCGAACCTTGAGGAGCTTGAGAAGATGACGACTAAAGAGCTTAAGCTTCTCACGCAAGAGCTTGAGGTCTATGACAAGGTAAAGACCGCCGAGTCTGGACATCGCAGCAAAGGTGCATATATCGAGGTCTTGTCTGACGAGCTTTTTGGCAAGTAAGACATGCAACCGTTGCACGTTTGAATGGGCGCTAAGGCGCCCATTTTTTATGCCTTGCGAGTCTCAACGCTGCTACACTTGGCTAGTATCCATAGGAGGTTGATATATGGCCATTGTCTTTAATGCTCTTGAGCCAACGTTTGCAGATGTGGGCTCAGCTCCAGAATATAAGGTGAGCTTCATTGATGATCTCGCGGGAGGGGTGTTCATAGATCCTGACAGTGTTGATGCGCTTGAGATTGTTGACTCACTTGGCAATGTGTTGAGGACATTCTTGCCACCAGATATTGTCAATCCGTCCACCGGGATCTATACGGTACAAGATACACCTCTTGTCGATGCTGGGATCGTCTTGCTTCGCTGGACTTACACGGTGTCAGGAACGCAGATTAAGAGCGGCGTATCTTTTCAGGTCATAGGATCATCATCCTCTCTAAACGACATCAGGATTAAGAGAGACATCTTGACCGCTCTCGGTGCTGGCGTCATGCGCGTTGAGCTTCCGGCAGGATCTTTGGACTACTGCCTTGATCATGCTAAGCGCTGGTTTGTGATGTATGCGGGGCAGACTAATGAGGTGACTATTGATCTTGTTGGTGGCCAGCAAGACTATGATGTCACCGATGATTGCCAGGCTGTTTATGAGGTGGCTTTTGAGCGCAATGTCCCCACCCCTTATGACTACGGCAACAATCAGCCCTACGGCGTCAACCCTGCGAGCCCAGGTGGTTACAGTCAGTCTTCGTTTGTCCAGACGTCACAAGACAACGGCCCATTTAGTGCTATCGTGATGGACATAGCTTACAATGAGATGGCGACGCGCATTCTTGGTGGTGAGTGTCGCTGGACATGGCTACCATTCCAGCGAAAGCTGAGGATCTTCCCTTGTCCGGCGACAAGTTCTAAGGCCAGGGTTGAGTATGTTCCGGGCACGCTCAATCTAAGCAATCCTCACTCGTGGGAGTATCACTTCGTTCACCGTTACGCCCTTGCATTGGCTAAAGAGACGTTGGGCCGCATACGCTCAAAATACGGCTCTTACAGCATGGCTGATGGCGAGCGCAACCTAGATGGTGATACGTTGCTTGGCGAGGCTTCCGAGGCCAAGCAGGACGTCCATGATAAGCTTATGAAATACATGCCTACGGGCTGGATTATCCAGGGGTGATGCAATGCTGATATTTAGACGCAAATATAACGACACGATCGACTTCATTATCGAAGGTGAGAGTGTCAAGAATTACCCACCAGACAAGATCAGGTCGTCATTCAAAGAGATTGGCCACGTCGTCGAACACATCCATTATGGATATAATGCTGATGGCAGGCGGTTGATCTCGGTGTCGTTATATAGGACGGCTAATGACCTTGAGCTACAGCTTGAAGAGCAGGGCTATCTGACGGCTGGCGAGTACGCCATTGCATCGGATGAGGTTGGTTCAACTGAGCCTAAGTCGCGCCCTGATGAGGGGTCTTACCTGATGCTTAAGAAGAAGATGTCGATCAGGTATTGGACTAAGGTGGCACCATCTCCTATGAGTCTTAATGCTGGCGACTACATTCAAGTCATCGCGGTCTACCCAACGCAGGAGATCGTATTCAAGGTTATTGATGGTGAGTATATGGGCTCGTTTGGCTTCTTTGCTGCTCATGAGTGGCAGGACGTCTCGCAGCACCTTAAGCCCATGAAGTCTATCCCTGTTCAGGCCACGTCTAGTGAGGTGGTCAGGACGGACAATGCGACTAAGCCTACAAAGAAGCGAGAGCTTGGGGCTAAGCGTGATGAGGATGGCAACACTGATGATGCGACGCCCTATGTAAGGTCGGGCTCATTCGCTAGGATTAAGAAGGGCTTTCCATCATTCAAGTCATTTAAGCGAGAGAAGCTTAAGGACTTTATGGCCACAGATCTTGATGATCTTGAGGCAAAGAAAAAGAAAGAGCGTAAAGACATGATGGACCGCTATGACAATGACGGCGGTGGTGGTGGGAGGTTTGGAAGATGAGTTGGTGTGATGCTGATGGTAATTGTAGCGTGATCGTGATGATCAGGTTGCCAGATCAGGTTAAGTCCCCCCTTAAGGATTCATGGCCTAAAGACGACTATGATAAAGCTCACATCACGATGCTTTATCTGGGCAAACGATCGCCCGCTGACATTGAAAATGCAGTTAGGGCCTTGCGCTCTTTCAAGTGGAAGCCAATGCTGCTGACAATTCAGGGTTGGGGTGCATTCACGTCTGGCGAATCTAACGTTGCCTACTTCTCACCGAAGGCGGCAAGATCAACGTTTAGCGGCGTCGATAGAGAGCCTGGCCTGCAAGACCTTCACTACGCCTTACTGCATCACTTCACCAAGCATGGCTTTGAGGTGTCAAGGGAGCATGACTTTGTTCCCCATATCACCTTTGGCTATTTTGATAAAAGCGATGTCATCCCAGACCTTACAGCTAAGGTTGGCAAGATCCCTGGATTTAGAGTTGGCGAGCTTGAGCTGGTTGTCGCTGACCATATCCGTGCAAAGCTGGTGTTGTGATGCCTCAGTACAGCCCTATATTCGATGTGATACAGAACGCGCCGAAGCTTATCCAGTCGTGGCCTGAAGAGGTCCAGCTTCAGCTCTTTTGGGCCTATGAGTCCGCCTATCATGAGGGTGTATCACCAAGGGGAGGACTCTTTAAGTCGTCGATCCCAGATGCAGATAAGGTGGTGAAGGGTGAGGGCAGATCCGACTTCGGCGTAGGGGCTGGCATAAACCCGCAATCATCACTCGCCGTAAGGTGGTGGAGGTCTTGTGTTGTAGAGGTTGACCCGGTTTATAGGAGTCCTGTTTCGTCAGAATTTGAAGCTCCAAGACCTACAATGGGGGTGCTCAAGTATTCTGACAGTGGTGATAGGGACATCACGGCATCCCCTAACGGTCGCCAGCAATCAAAAACAGCTCGACTCTTCGTGCCTTTATGGCATCATATCCTTAACGACTACCCTGAGCCGGTCGAGGGTGATCTTGTTGAGTTCTGGGCTAAAGACTGGCATGATCTGGGTACGTTCTATGATGTCGTAAAGGTGTCAAGGCATGGATACTTGGGGAGCAGCAACTATCACACAATGTTTCTGCTCGATTTACAATCCAAAGCTGAGTTCCTGCCGGAACGAAGGCTATTAGGCAAGAGAGGATAATATGAGCGCTCGTGAAAAGATCCGTGAGTTAAAGCTCCAGCTTGAGGAGTTAGAGATCGAAAGGGATCAGTACGCTGAGGCCCTTTACATCGCTGAGTCAAAGCTGTCCCTGGTGCGTGTGATGGAGAAGATGCCTGAGTCGATCCATGAATCATTCGTGGCGTCGCTCACACCTGTCGATGACTTTGAGTCGCATGATGATTTTGACAACTATGTCAAAAGCGCTGCGCTTGACTTCATCTCTGAGCACCAGACCTTCACGGGCGGCACTCAGATCCAAGAGTCGTTCAACCCTGCTGCAAGCATTGGTAGTATGCCAAGCTCTCTGGAGCGCTACGGCCTTGGCGGCTCGGTGCTTCAGAATATGCAGCGATACGTCGGCAAGTAACACCATTGCAAGCCTTAAAGCCCTCTCAGTGAGAGGGCTTTTTTTTGGAGTTAAGCATGAAGGTCATGAAGCAAGGTTTTGCTGAGGCAGCAGAGCGCATAAAGTGGTTCGCTGAAAACTTTGACAAGGTGCGCGATTACATCCTCATGAGGTGTGTTGAGGATGTGCTTAAGCAGGTTAGCGCGGCAGGAGGGGCGGCCTTTGAGGATTATGTTCACCGCGTCAGGATTGATATGGGCAGTGGTAATCTACTTTACGGCATATCGGTGGAACCAATGTCTGAAGAGTACAGTCTTGATGGTCTTGATGACTGTGTTTTGTTTGCTGTTGTAGACCCCGAACACGCCTCAAAATATGGGAAGCTTCTCCAGGGTGAACCTTGGCTGCCAGACCACCTGCCCACCAATATAGATAAGGATCATGGCTACTTTCTTAGACGCGAGGTTAATGACTTAGAGCGTGAGACGGTGGGGGCTTCTAACAGAAGGTCACTGGGAAGGATGCAACCGTTGCATGTCCAGACCAAGATCATACTCCAGTATGACTGGCGCTATACCCTTCTGAGGGGTGAATATGGCCTTGGTGATAAGCCGTCTGCCCCCATCTGGGTGCCTGCGATAAACAAGATGTTTTCAACTTATACTGAAGACATACTCGAAAGCATTGCAGATATGTTAGTCAGTGGTAAGCTCATGGAGGTAAACGAGAGCGTCTACGAGGATAGATCCTCGGAGTGGTACGAACAACACGCCAGCAGCATGATTGGCCTCCTAGTATAGGTGTTTCAATGCAAGTCACTTACAAGATCGTTTCAGCTCAAGAGAACAACGCTTCACTGGTGAGGACGTGCATTCGTTCCATCGGTGGATCGATCAAGTCGCCAACAACGGCAAATGGCCGCCCAGCCTTCATCGCCATCTTTGATGAATATGACGGCACACCAGGGCAGGTTCAGATGCGAATGGCTCGCCTGGGTTGCGAGGTGTCTGTCACTCAATATGGTCGAGATGATGATGCGCTCGGAGTGCGCCACTATCACCCTAACCAAGACGGCGCACCTGCCGATATGGGTGATGGTGATGAGGTCGATATGCTCAACAGCTACTATGGGCAGCTTGAGTTCTACCTGTTAGGCCCTAACAATCTTAGGTCTGATGGTAATGTTCAGAGCGGCGCGCTCGGTTTGGAGGCCTACGAGGACTATATTGACAGTCTCGCCAACGTCCTTATCGGTGGTGGCTACCCCGAAGAGGAGGCTTACGTCATGGTGTATGACTTTATCGCCATGAAGGTTGAGGATGGTCTTCTCGACGCGCCTCCTGAGTTTGAGGATGAGGGCATCGAAGTCCCTGATGAAGATTACTTCACCTGGCTTGCTCAAGCCCAAAGCCTTAACCTTAAAGGCATGATGTCTGAGGCCTAAGATGATCAATCCGGCAGACTGCAAGCGTGGCGAGCTTTGGCTTTATCATTATGATAAGGCCATGCTTGACGTTCTGGCGACTGATTTTTTGCCGATACCAAACCCCAACAACATCCCGAGCCTCAAGGCGCCTTTTCATCAGGTGAGCATTGATGGGGTTAGGGGTGCTGGGGTTGACGATAAAGTGGTGGTCGCGTTTGGTCTGCCGGAGTCGATCTTTAGCGCTTATGTCTTGCCTGGTATTTGGATTAAGAGGACATCCAGGGTTGAGAGCGACAATAGGCGCACACCCGAGGCGGTAGGCTATCAGTATAGAATCCCTGCACCAGACGCCATCCTTCTGGGTGAGATCGACGGCAGGCCATACTATGACCGCTATATCAAGCGACCTCATGCTGATGAGGTTGACATCAGCTACACCATTGAGGTCAGGGCTCGTGATGAGAGAACAGCTCAGCTCCTAGAGCGATATGTGCAGCGTCGCTGTCACTCTAGGTTTACCCTGATGGTGACTGACACGCTTGGCGCCAAGTCAGGCTTTAGTGTGTTCAGGGAATCCCATGATGAGGGTAGTGAGCTGATGGGGGTTTTGGATGCCTATTCTGGCTCTCTCTTCACCTATAAGGTTCAGGGCAGAATCGACACCTATGATGAGATTGAAACGTTTGGCGTGAGCAGCATTACAGTCAACGGGAGTACAATATGAGTCGCGAATACTTATGGCAGGTCTTTGGCCCTAGGCCGTATCAGCTCACTCGCATGAGCGGTGAAGTGGTGTCGGCAGACTACTCAACACCACCTGATGAATATAGGAAGGATGGTCTTTTCTCAGTCGCTAAGAATAGCGGCTTCTTGAAGAGAGTCCCCAAGCCTGCCAGCCCTCAAGCGGTTGTCGATGTTGTTGAGGTGGTCGAAGATCTACCTCAGCATGATCAGGGTCAGTCTAATCCACCTGACGATGAGCAGTTTGAGGCTGAGAATCATGACGCAAGCCTCATTAATCTCTTAGGTGAGGAGATAGCTCAGATCTTAAAAGCTGGTGGCATTGAGAGCGTTGAGTCCCTTAACGCGCTCATTGGTGACAAGTCGGATGAATCTGCAATGGCTTCCTTGAATAGCATTAAGGGCATTGGTCGCGGCAGGGCGACTGCTATTATGGAAGCGATTGGTCGATAATGGGCAACACTACCAGCTTTTAGGAGAATAAAGATGCAGTTAACATATCCAGGCGTTTACCGCGAAGAGATCGCGCAGCGCCAACGAACAGTTGAGCAGCTCAATACGTCGATCTTTGCAATCACCGGGCAGTTTGAGCGCGGCCCCGTCGAAGATCCTCAGTTGGTGAGTAGTCCTGCTGAGTTTGAGCGTATCTTCGGAAGCGTCAACGCCAAGAGCAGTGCCGCAACCCAAGTCCTGGCATTCTTCCTGAATGGTGGTGGCCAGGCTTACATCAACCGCGTCCTTGGTGATGGCGCGACTAAGGCTGCCGCCTCATTCTCCAATGAGGTCCAGGGTGAGAGTGTCTCTATCGCCACTGGTGGAGGGGCAACGTCGAACATCGTCTACACGCCTTCACTGGCCGACCTTCCCATCAAACCAGGCTCGGCAGTGCTTAAGCTTGATGAGCAGGTTGATGTCGCGGCGGAGAATCTGGGTTCCTTCCTGACTGGTGTGACATCCATCACTGGCACGATCGGTTCAAGGGTTATCCTGCCTGGATCTGTCACGCTGAGCATTAATGGTAACGACTACACTGATGACGGGTCTGGGGTTATTAACGACTTCAACCCTGCACCAGTGGGTTCGATCGACTATCAGACTGGCGTACTGTCGTTTACGTCACCCGCGCTTAGTGCTGATGATGACCTCTTAGCTGCTTACACCTATTACCCTAGCACGCGAGTTCAGGGTGAGGTTATCGCTGAGGCTGTGGCCAACCAGCGCGTCTACCGTGGCAAGCTTGCCAATACAGATCCTATTGGCGATGCGAATAACGCCTTTGTGCGCATCACTTGGACCGACACTGCCAATGCGTCAAAGGTGGCTACAGTAAACGCTCTCGGCGCGATCACTGGTGATGGCACTGGTACGCTGGGTGCTGATGGTGTCTTCTCGCTCAACGTAGGTTCTACTGGGGTTAAGGACGGCACGAACGTCACGATCTCTTACTGGTATAAGACCTATGCCTTCAAGTCTGTTGACAATGGCTTAGGCTCGCTGACAGGTGCTTTGGGCACATTCACGATTGACTATGAGACTGGTGACATCAGCGGCACGACTGTGGCTACTGATGCTGTCGGCGCTGCCATTACTCTTGACTATGAGTATGTGTTGGCACCGTTAGAGACTAGGTATCCAGGCCTGTCTTCTAATGATGTTCGCGCCCAGCTTGTTGTTAATGAGAATGATGTTAGCTCTGCGACGGGCAAGCATGGTTCGTTTGAGCTTCTCATTCTTGAGGAGAGGTTCTCGGACGGTGCTTTCGCTTTGGTCGATACGATCGGGAACATCAATCTTGAGGACTCGCTGTCTCGTGACTACTACCCCACGCGAGTAAACGACACCTACCTTGGCTCAACACTTGCCGCGGCCAAGCTTGACTACACTGAGAAAGCGCCCAACAAGCTCAACGGCGCTGCTCTGACTGGTGAGGTTGTTGATGTGGGTGATGGTAGTGTCAGGGCTATTGCCGGAACGCTTTACGCTTACGGCGGTCGAGGCATCATCCCTGGCACTGTCGTCATCTCTTACGTCAGTGGTGGTACTACCATCACGGTCACTGATGATGGCCTTGGTTCGATTGTTGGTGATGATATTGATGGTTCGGCGCCTGCGACCATTGACTACGACACGGGCAGCATTCTCTTCACACCGTCTAGCGCCCCTGATGCGCTTAGTGACGTTGAGGCATCATATACAAGGCTGTCTGAGCTAACTTCGCTCACCGAGGACTTCAGCGGCGGCACTGATGGCGCGGCAGTCACGAGGTCGAACATCATCAGCCCGCTTCTGCTCTCACAAGATCGCGGCATCTACGCCTTCAATAAGATTAATGAGATCCTGATCCTTGCAGCCGCAGACTTCCCAGGTGACGCCCAAGTTGACCAGGCCCTTCTCGCTTATGCTGAGAGTCGTGAAGACTCTATGGTGATTCTCACGAGTCCAGAAGGTTCAACTGTCCAGCGCGCAATCTCTTACAAGAGGAACGTCCTTGCGAGCAATAGCGCTCGTGGTGCGATGTATCACTCTTGGATCAAGATTGAAGATCCGCTGACGGGCCGTGCTGTTGACATCCCACCATTCGGTCACATCGCTGGCGTCTGGGCTAGGACTGATCGTAATCGCAATGTTGGCAAAGCACCTGCTGGTACGACGGATGGTGTCCTTACGTTCATCCTTGGCTTCACGTCAGATCTTACTGAAGTCCAAGTTGGTCAGCTTAAGGCGGCTGGCATTAACTCGCTCTGGAAGCCCTCCACTGTCGAGCCTCGCTGCGTCTGGGGTGCTCGCACTCTCGATGTCAGTGGTGAGTTCCGATTCATCAATAAGCGCCGTACCGTGGACTTTGTGTCTGTGAGCGTCCAACGCAGTGCTTGGTGGGTTGTCTTTGAGGATAATGATGCGTCTACGCGCAACCTGATCCGCAACCAGATCTCCGGGTTCCTGCGTGGTTTGTGGAATGATCGTGTTCTTAAGGGTGACACGGCCAACGATGCGTTCTTCGTGGTGTGTGATTCAAAGAACAACCCCAACGCGGTCCAGGCTGGAGGTCAGTTCATTGTGGACTATGGCGTCAAAACTCGCGATACGGTTGAGTTTGTGAAGCTTAGGCACAGTCAGATCGTATGATCTTATGCCGCCCCGGGTAAACATTCGGGGCGGCATACTTCTGAACGAACATGCAACGGTTGCACGTTACGAGACTTTAGATAGAGGGCAAATATCATGGCTAATAATGGTGTGAGGTCTAACGCAAAAGACTTCCTTCAAAACTTCCGATTCCACGCGATAGCTGACCTTGCGGGTCCAGTTAAGACTAACCCGCTTGAGCGCCTTGATAGCAATATGCTTTGGGGTGGTGAGGCTGGGTTCTCCTCAGTCAGTATCCCAGAGATGAGCGTTAACGCGGTTGAGTATAGGGATGGTCGCAACCTATACACGGCCAAGCAGCCAGGCATCCCCACCTTCGACGCAGTGACGATGATGCGCGGCCAGATCATGCGCGGCACTCGTTTTATTGACTGGATGATGCGTTACTTCAGCGGCACGCAATATCGCGCAATGCTTTACATCTACATCTTCAATCAGATCGGCGGACCTAGCGAGGCTGGTGTCAACTACGATAACGCCCTCATGCTTAGGCTTTACAACGCATTCCCGACCAGGGTTAAGTTGGCAGCAGATCTTGACAGCACCAGCGATGACGTCTCGGTTGAGGAGATTGAGCTTACGATTGAATACTTTGATGTTGTTGATCCAGTCAACCCAGAGATCGGATAGACTGGTCTAGGGTCTTTGAGGTCAAAAGACCCTGCTCGTGAGGGCAGGGTCTTAATTTTTGAGGTAAGCATGTCACCTATGATGGATATTATTGAGAGCTATGTTCATGAGCGAGCTAACCTCAGACTGGCGCTAGAGGATGCCTCCAGGCTTAGTGATTCCAACGCTGAGCTTACTGAGGGTGAAATACCTACAGGGACACCATCAGGCTATATAGACTGCGTTAAAGTCGCCCTCATTGGCTTTGATGTTGACGGCAAGGATGTGAGACATGGGTAGCCCGCTAGATCGCTATCAGAATTTCCAGTTCCATCTGTTCGACATCACGCCGACCCAGTACGGTACAGACGTGACACCACTATTCATCATGAGCCCGCAAGCGGCATTCAGTGAGGTGTCTGAGCCCTCTATTGAGATTGACACTGTAGAGGTTAAGTCGGGCACCAGCCATATGCCCAGAACGGTCGTCAAGGCTGCCAAGTGCGCAAACATCACCCTGTCCAAGGGGCTCTATACTGGGGATCAGGAGTTTTACGACTGGGTTATGCAGGCTGTCTCTGGTCGTGGTCAGTACCGTAGGACGCTTGGGCTTGTGCAGATTCATGGTCAGCCTCTCGTGGTCGGAGGTGCTGAAATTAATAGCCAGCGCTATCTATCCATGATGGCATTGGCTGGACTTGCGTTTTCAGCTCAAGATCTTGACTCGAATAATGGTGATCTTGCATCTCCTATCATAGAGGCTGAAGCTTTGGTTGGTGGCTTCTTTGCTGGAAGGACGGGCATACACACTCCAGCCTGTAGGATCTGGACCCTTTATGACTGCATCCCTGTAAGCTATAACGCTGGTGATGGATTCTCTGCCACGAGCGATGATGTCACCATAGCCTCGATAGAGATTTCTGTTGATGGCTTTGATGAATACTCTTTTGGTGTTAACGGAAACTTTACAGGAGTATGAGGTAATTATGTCAGCAGGCACGACATCGGCAAACGTCGCAACCCATGCCATGCCCATCGGCACAGCAAGGGTTAGGGTGGGGTTGATGACCCCGGAAGACCTTAAAAGAGCCTTGTCTAGGAAGGTTCTTGTTAGACGGCTTAAGGTTGAGGGTGACAAGTCAAGTCTGATCGAAGTTTTAGTTCCTGCGTCATTAGTTTTTAGTTAGCGGCCCTCATGGTTTGTTGTAACCTCCAATTCAGACATGCAACGGTTGCACGTCTGAATTGGAGGTTTGTATGAGTGGAGATAATTCCAAGGCGTCACCAGACACTGAGATCATTAGTGATGAGTCTATCGACGAGATTATCAAGAAGCAGTCTGACGAAGTTCTTAAGGATCGTCTGAGGCGACTTGCACGAGAGCCTAAAGAGCGTCAGATCATCAAGGGTTGGAACGTCACGCAAGAGATAAGGCTGCCGTGTGGCATCCTGATGCCTGACGGCAGCGTTGAGCACTCAGTCACGCTCAAGGGCGCCACGGGCAAGCTTGATCTTGTGATTGAGGGTGGCAAGTCGGACGGCGGCTCGGTTGTGGAGCGCATCCTTGAGCCTTGCATTGTTGCCATTGGTGGCAATGAGGATAGGTCATTCATCCAGCGGTGCATCAGGGAGTATCTGCTATCGTCTGACGTGATGTATCTCTTGCTTAAGTTGCGCGAGATCACGCTTGAGACTCAGTATAGTTACAGGATTGAATGCCCCAAGTGTAACCATTCTGATGACTATGTGGCCTGGTCTGAGGATCTGACTTATTACATCCCGTGCATTCCTAGCGCTGATGCGAGGAAAGACGTTGCCAATATTGACTTCAAGGGCTTAAGCGTGGTCATTGAGTGGCATTGGGCCAACCAAGGTGACTCCTCTTACCTGCGCGATCTTGCCAAGATGCTAGAGAGGCGCTCCAAGGAATCAGCTAAGCCCTCTAAGCGTAGACGACTTGAATCTGATGAGTCTCAGGATGTGGATCTCATTACGGCATTCTTCATCATGCGTGTCGATAAGATCACTGGCCCTGACGGTAGCGTGGTGAGGTTCGGGCGATGCGCCAACACCACTGTGTCTGAGGATGGTGTGAGGACGCTATCAAATCTGGACACGATCGAATATGTGCAGACGCTGCCTTACTCGGTGCGCTCTGAGTTCGTGAGCATTGTTGAGGAGAAAGAGCCTGATGTTGACCTTAGCTTCACCTTCTCCTGCAAAAGCTGCACTCACGGCCTGGAGGCTGATGCTTACCCTTTGGACCCGGCGACCTGGCGACCAAAAGTCAGGTCTTACAAGCCGACAGACCAGACGGCCTAGCATCAAGTGATGTCTTTAGCCGCTTCGACATCTTCAAGGCCCTTCCACAAAAGCGCAGGATCAAGCTCTGGCTCCAGGGATTTTCCCTGCAAGAGTATTGGCTGCGCTATCGCATGGAAGACCTTGGTGGTGGCCATATCTTCAAGCTGAGCTATGGCCACAAGATCCCAAGCCACTTCCTTGGGCCTTATGGGACGCATGAGAGGTGCCTTGGCCACCTTGAGCGAGCAGCTTTTATTGCTGCTAACACATCGGTCACGTTCGACCAGGCGCTTGAGATGCCGGAGAGTGTGTCAGTATTGATGCTAGAGGCCATCAATAAGAATCGTGACTTTAGTGGTGAGCTGTTGTCTACCTTACTGAGGTCATTGCGCGGCAAGTAGTTTGGAGTAAGTATGCACAAGCCTTGGTCTTTTGATGCCACAGCATCTAATGGTGTGGCCTATCCATTCGTCGTCATTGCAGGACTAAAGGCGCACCCTTGTCCTGGTGATGTACTGAGACTTCTTATTGTACCTCACCCCCAGCACGCGGCCTGTCTTGAGGCCTTGGCACTTCATGGCAACGGTCGTGAGGTAGCATTGGTCTTTGGTACTAGTCTGGCTGACGCTGAGAGGTATTATTACATCGTCACGACTGCTGATGAGGATCTTGTCTATCTCATGCCTAGTGATCTTAATAACAAGGCTATGCCGCCCCCCAGCAAGTTCCTTAATGAGCCCTTCAACATTATATTGCCCTGGTGATAATCAATGGCCACACGCAAGAAATTCACATCTATGCTTATGGGCTTTGATCTTCAAGAATCAAAGACGGTTAAGCGACTTGAGGCGATGGCCACTTCACTCACTAAGGTAGATCTTCGCCTTGACTCCATTAAAGACTCTGGTGCCAAGGCTTTTAAATTTGTGACTGACGCGGCTTCGTTGAGGGGTGTGTCAAGGCTTGGCCAGGGGCTCAACCGCCTTGGTGATGAAGTTAACAGCACGGTAAGGCTTTCGAGTTCACTGGATAGCACCTTCGCGGCCAGCGCCAAGAGCGGTATGCAGCTTGCTGCAAGCGCAAGACTTACGGGTAAAGAGCTAAGGAAATTTGAGAAAGACACGTCTGTCTTCTACTCGCTCAATGTTGGTGCCGAAGAGGTCCAGAAGACTTGGCTTGCGCTTAATGATGCGGGGCTAAAGGTTGAGGATCTTGGCTTTAAGAACCTCGGTGAGATGACCAAGTTTCTTCAAGTTGCAGGCATGGACGGCGAGGCGTTCGTCAAGCAAATGGAAGGCTTGGTGAATGGCTTTGGATTCAAGCCCAAGGAAGCGCGACAGCTCGCGGATGAGATCCTTTACATCGGCAGAAGCGCTGGCGTCGGTGCAAAGTTCATGTCAGCCATGCCTGAAGCATTGGCTTCATTTAACGAGGAGTTCAGGAAGGTTAACCCTAACGTCGATGCCAAGACGTTCATGCAATATAACAGATCGATGTTCCTTCTGGCTGCCGCCGCTGAGGAAGCTGGTGCGAGCGCTGAGGATGCGATCTCTCAATCTAGGGCGCTTTTCACCACGCTATCTCAGTCTAAGGTCCAGTTCCGCGACCTAATGGTGGGTAAGGGTGGAGGCCTGCCAGAGCAGTTTAAAAATGAGTTGATGGCGCTTGGTGACTTCAACATTAGCGACAAGCCCCTAGAGTTTATCGAGATCTTGTCGAAGAATTATGCGTCATTCAATGATGAGCAGAAGCAGTTTGCCAGTGCATGGCTGACTGAGAATATGGGCGCTGACCTTGACTGGCTTGTGAAGGGCAACTGGGACAAGGTGAGCGCGCGCATTAAGGGCGTGTCTGAGTCTATGGGTGATGCGGCTGGCGAAGCTAATCGTATGGCCAAGTTCTACCGTGACGGCCTCACAGACCAAGATCGTTATAATCGACTCAATGAGCAGCTTGAGCACTCGATGACCGGGCTATCTCGCAAGATGGGCGTCCAGGGCGATTTGCTCAAGATGCAGGCGAGCGCGAATAAGGCAGTCATCAGCACCATGAGGACGCTGGTTAACCTTCATGACAATGGCAAGACTGAGGTTAAGCTGTTTGGCTTGAGGCTTCGGGATGCCAATGGTGAGGTTACGAAGTCTGGTGAGGCGGCAGCATTCGCCACCAAAGCATTCCTTGGTTATAAGACCGCTGGAATCAGGGGCATGACGATCGCCATAGTCAACAGTCTATCTAAGCATAAGAAATTCCAGGCCATGCTGGGCAAGGACAGCAAGAAGATCGCTGGCATTGCTGGTGAGGTCATGGCGTTAGCTCCTCAGATCCTCACCATGATTGCGACATTGAGATTGGCTGGACTTGGCTTTGGCGGCTTAGGTCCATTGATCTTGCCTGCGATGGTCCTAGGTGGTGGGTTCCTGGCTCTTGAGAAGGGCTACAAGGGCGGCATTAAGGGGTTTCTTAAAGATGCTTCGGCGTGGACGCAGAAAGAGCTTCCGAAGCTAATCCCCAAGGTAAAGGCTGGATTGTCTGCCGCCTTTAGTAAGGCTGAGGAGTATGTTGGGCCTGTCAAAACCCTTCTCATGACCTTGGGCAAGGTGCTGTTTGCTGAGCTGTCAAAGATTGACTTTAATGCCATCGCGGGCAAAGCGGGCGGCATTGGTAAGTCGGTGCTTGGCATGATTGAAAGTGTAGACTGGGATGCTGTGGGTAAATCTGCCGCTAATGGTCTGACGTGGGCCTTTGGCAAGGCGTTTGAGGCCGCAGAGGTTGCGGCTCCAGTCTTGGGTAATGCGGCATATAAGTTCATCAAGGCCATTCTTTCGAGCGCCTTTGACTATATGGCGAGTGATAAGTCGTCAGGCGAGAAATTCGAGGGTATCGGCAAATTCTTGGGCGGCATGTTGGCCGCAGGCATTGGTCTTAAGCTAGTGGGCGCACTCACGGGCTCAAAGCTCATTAAGGGTGTTGGCGGGGCTCTCCTGAAGCCCTTTGCTATGGTGCTTGGCGTCCTTGGTAAGGGTGGTCTTGCCAAGAGCGCGGGTCGCCTTGGCAAGCTAAGCAAATTCCTAGGCCCCATCTTTGCGATCGGGACGTTCCTATTTGAGCTTCCCACCATCATAAGCTCGATCACAGACCTTGTGAGCAAGGGGACTTCTGCCACCAATGAGGAGATTCTCGCTTCTGGTAAGCGCCTGGCGAAGAGCTTTCTAACCATCCTTGATAATCTTTTCTTTGGCATTCCTGGCATGGTGGGCGAGTACCTTGGCCTTACTCAAGGCACGCTCTCAAACTTCTACACCTTCATGGTTTTGAAGTTTGAGATGGGCATGTTGACGATAGTTAATTCGGGTAAGAATCTATGGTTATCTATGAAGATGATCTGGACTTTTATTAAAATGGCCGCCGTGTTCTCTTTTGATTTAATCAGGGTCGCGGGTCTTAAAGCCTTCGCGCTTGTTTCAGATGCGGCGCTTGGTTTTGCTGAGAATGTGGAGCGAGGCTTGAGGGTCATAGGTGGTGTTGGTGGCACCTTCCTTGGCAACTTCGTCTATGACATCAAGAGCAAGCTACTGGACGCGGAGGATCTCTTCTCTAGGTTTAAGTTTGTAGTTGTGGGCGTCTTTGCGAGCATGGCTGAGGGTATTGAGGACGGCATCATCTCGCAGCTTCAGTTGATGCGAAGCCTCATGATGCAAATGCCAGCCGCCATACGTTCTCGCATCCCTGGTGCGAGTGAGTTCTTGACGATGGACCTTGAGAAGTTGAGGCTCACCAAGAAACTTAACCTTGATGAGAAGTCACGAACCAAGCAAGAAGATGATCGTCAGCGCGACATACTCAAGCGCAGGACAGATCTTGAGGACTCAAGGGCTAGGTTGCTAAACAGTGTCAACGCCATGTCAAGCGCACCTACGACGTTCAGCTCTGAGCGTAAGAGGTTGAAGGCTAGCTTGGCTAGTGAGATTAGCTCTGTAGAGGCGAGCAGTAGAAAGTCGTTTAGTGGCTTTATTAATGAGGGCAAAGGTTATGCTGCCGAGCAGTCTGACAATGACGCCTTTCTGCTCAAGTCGTCCAAGGCTAACGACGCTGAGTTTGATAAGACTTTCATGGCAAATGATCTTGCTGATAGCAATTCAGCTAAGGCTGCCAGTGCTAAGACGCCAATTCCACCAGTCCCGAAGCCAGTTGCGACCAAGCCTAAAGTGACCATTGAGGCCCCGGATCTAAGCTCTGATGAGCTGGCCAAGATTAGCTCTAAGGGCTTCAATAACATCACTGGTGGCCTTGCTTCGGTGGCAGACATCCTCAAGGGCGGCATCAAGGTGATCTTGCCACCTACGAGCAAGAGGCCAAGTGACGATGGGATCTAAAGCCTATCCACCATGCCATTAAGGAGTTTCGATGAGTGAAGAGCAGACAGTGAAGTTTAGGCGGGCATCATTCGTTCGTAACTTGGACCTTGTAGGCTTGGATGATGCTACGGTCTTCATGGATTACAGGCCGCCCGTCATCATCCCGCAGCCAGAAGATCGGGTGGTCTATCTTGAGAACAGGCAGTGGCCTGATGAGGTGTCACGTCAATACCTTGGTGATGCAAACCTGTGGTGGATAATCGCAGCCGTAAACGGCATCATCGACCCTATGGTTGAGCTTTACCCCGGACGAAAGATCACCATCCCTGGCGCGCGCCGCATCAGGGCTCTCATTCAGGCTGACGGCAAGATAGGACTGGACGGCAGATGAATTACAACTACAGCAACCCCACCGTTGACGTGTACTTTGAGACTAAGGGCAAGCGCCGTGTAAGCTTTACAGCTTGGGATAAGGCTTACTTCATAGGGTCAGCCGCCAGGCGCCTAGACTTCACCAAAGAGCTTACGCTGCCCATTCTGACGTCGATAGAGACTAAGGTTCTGCTGGGCACTGCCAATACGATAAACGTTGGCCTTAAGCTGCCTAAGTCTTTGTTTGAGTACATTGTGGAAGATGCGCTCGATCTCTTCCAAATAGGCTCAATGATCTTTGTGTCTTACGGATATGGCAACATGAGGACGCGGGAGTTTAGCGCTGTGGTTGGTTTTCCAACGGTGACGTTTGATGATGCCTCGGTTGTGTCGATGAGTATGGAGGGCAGTGGGGCGTTGTGGTTTGCCTCTAGAATTGAGACTGATCTAGCAAAGAAAGGTGTACGGACTGACGGTTGGACATGCCTTGAGATTCTTACTCAGATCTGTGAGTCGCACCGTTGTGAGATCTACACGCTTAACAGCGCTGGGGATGAGGTGCCGCTGCTCGGTGGGGTGGTTCCTAATGGTTATGAGAACCTAAGCTCTAAAATCAGCTATCAGCCCACGGTCGGCAAAGACTTTCAGCTCCTGAAGAATGTGATCATCCAGACCGCCAACTATAACTATTATATGTCTGGTAACAGGCTGGTGGTGTTTAATCCCAAGGTCACATCAGGCGCGCGAGCTATCCCAACGTTTGAATATGGTGGCAGGGGGTTTGTTGAGAATGGGATCTACCCCATACAGTCAGCCTCGATCGAAAACTCTGGCGAGGCGTTCCCTATGGCCGCTCGCAAGATTAAGTCGTCAGACATCGACCCCGCATCGAAAAAGAAGAGCACCATTGAGGTCAGCAATGGCGATCCTGACATCAATCAGCCTCATAATAAGAGGTTTGGCCTGTCTGAGACGAAGAATGCTCTTGGTGACGAGATAGCCAGCGAGAAGGGGCACACTGTCTCTATGGCTGCCGATGATCCTAGGCGAAAGCAGCGTCTCGTGAGTGAGAAGCAGGAGAGTCTTGAGCTGGCAGGCCTTCAAATTACGCTTGAGGTCTTAGGGATGCCAGAGCTAACACCTGGCCAGGTCATCAGGGTTCTAGGTCTTACAAGGCTATACAACGGCAGTTATTATTTGAAGGAAGTGACACACCGCTTTGACGGGTCTGGATATAAGACCACATTGGGCGGATTCACTGCTGGCGTTGGAGAGTCGGCTAACGCGCTACTGAGCGAGTATCAGGGCACTGGTGTTCCTGCTGATACTGGCGTTGTGCTTCCACCACAGGCTGACCGTATGACGGCCACGCCGCAGGAGTGAGTGATGTTATCAAGGTTCATAAGCAGGTTACGCGAGTATGGCCTTGAGGCTCTCGATCTCTATTATGGCATCTATACTGGCGAGGTGTCTGACATTAACGATCCTGAAGGTCTTGGGCGCATCAGGGTTATCGTGCCGTCGATTCACAATGACGGTGATGAGCCCCTTCCTTGGGGCTTTCCTGCGTCGCAAGGATTTGTGAACAATGGCGCGGGTTATGGCACGGCGTCACTTCCGAGGGTGGGCGATAACGTCTGGGTTGTCTTTAGGTTCGGTAAGCTCCAGTCACCAGTCTACCTCAACGGTTGGTGGGCTAAGGGTGAGATGCCTGACGAGTTGAACGATCCGAAGATCCAAGGTTTTAAAACTGAGTCTGGCCACTTATCAGTCTGGCAGGATGGCGACGCCCCCTATGTCGAACACAAGCACGCGGGCGGATCTCATATCAGGATAAGCTCAGACGGCGCCATTCTTATTGAGACTCAAGATGGTGATCTTATTGAGCTTAAGCCTGGTCAGTCTATCGAGGTCAAGACAGGTTCGGCACAGGTAAAGCTCACATCTTCGTCTATCATATCAAAGCTAGGGTCAAGCAGCGTCAAGCTTAGCAGGACTGGTGTTGAGGTTGCTGCTACTGGGGATGTTAAGCTGAGCGCTCCAGTTGTCACCATAGACGGCAAGGCATCAGTGAGTCTTGGTTCTGGCGCGTCTTCGCCCCTGGTCAAGGGTGATGTGCTCTATGCGTTCCTAGTTGCATGGTTTACATGGATGTCTACACACACACATACGGCGCCTAACGTACCGCCCACCGTGCCGCCTCCAGTGCCGCCATTCTCAATCTTGTCTTTCCTGTCTAGGACCAAGTGAAAATTAAGTGTCAGAGCGCTCATTAATATTGTATCTATGCAAGGGAGATGCGTTGTCTCCCTGTTTACATTTGGAGGCCCTATGCTTAATTCGGATCACGCTTGGTTGGCATCGAAAGACGTCCCTACGTTCAGAGGGCTAGATGCGCTGGACAGCTTCAATGACGAGATGATGAATCTTGATCTTTGCGCGCAGAGTGACTACTGGCGACACGCTGATCGTTATCGCGTTTTGATGCTCAACTTTTGGAGCAATCATTACGTCAGGGTGATGGGCCAGTATAAGGTCAGGTGCAATCAGCTAGAAGCTACCCGCTGTTTCGTTGCAGGTGATGTTGTTTACCACACTAGTGAGCTGTTTAAATGGCGTTGGCCATGTGCTGAGGTTGTTGGTGATTTTCATGTCCTTGACCTCGATCGACTTAACGAGGTCAAGGTCGTCTATGGTGTGGATCCTGAGACGGCGGGCGCCATCCATCTCACTGAGAGCTTTGATGCGACAACGAGCCCATTCCCCAAATTCGGCGTCTGGTTTGTTGATGAGCTTCACCACCAGCTATGGAAAGAGCATTACAGGCTCAGTTTTCGCTATCCTGGCGGTGGTCTTGCTATTCGGTTTGAGAAGCTGGTGAGCGAGCTTGATCTTCGTCTTAAATATCTACCCCGTCTTTTGGTGTATGGATATGACCATCACAACTGCCTTCGACCTGCATTTTATGTGAATAGGGATGTACGCTTGCCGGATGTTTTGACTGCTAATTTCCTGACCACCAACTCGCTCAAATTGTCGGCCAATCCTCACACGCTTGGCGAGCTTCACAAAGCCGCGCTTAACTGGTGTGATTACCACACCCTCAAGCATTTCGACCCGCTCTACTATCAGGAGAAGCTGAGACTTTTCTTAGGCGCCTACTGAGAAGGTTGAGTTTGAGGCGCAAGAGTCTAAGATGTGGACATGCAACCGTTGCATGTCCTTTAACCTTCTGAGGTGCATCATGGGCGTACTTAGTTTAATTGAGAGCTATATCACTGAGGATTATATTCGTGGATCTGAGCGCTTGCTTAGGCTCTTAAAAGAGCTTGGTGCAAGTGGTGGCCAGCCATTCCC
>Ga0100403_1000034_pt1 | contig 123955 bp, 158 predicted proteins | sample CryGeymet201501t_FD_83663 | JGI IMG/M metagenome (GOLD analysis project Ga0100403, IMG submission 83663) | Groundwater microbial communities from Crystal Geyser aquifers in Utah, USA - Crystal Geyser metaG 2015-01t | ecosystem: Environmental > Aquatic > Deep subsurface > Groundwater | place...
AGGCTTCGCCCAAAGCCACTCCGACTGGCAGTAAAACTGCCAGTATGTCGTTCGAAGCTCATTGCACGACCTTCCATTTCACAGTAAAGCAAACTATCTTCTCATAGTGAAATGAAACGTCGTATCGCCTGGGCTTTCTCCTTGTGGCCCAAGTGCGCCGCGGCTAAACTGCAACGTTAGGCGAACAAAAGGAATATTATGACACAGAAAGTTGGAAAATATGATGCTGAATTCAGAAAAGCAAAGCCTGAAACGATAGGTGAAAGCAATCATACTTTTGACCTGTCAAACTATGTGGATTTTCTAGAATCAAAAATTCCAGATAAAGAGTGGTTGAGGGTTGCCATTGATTTCATGGAAGAAGATCAAGAAATACATCCACACGATGTTAGAGTAGAATGCATTGAGCACCTAAAGCGTTGTCGCCTAACAACCGTTGGTGCTGACCAACTTTGAGAACTATAAATTGATGCAAAGTTGGCAGCACAACTTGGCGTTAGACATACAAAAGGAACAAATACAATGGAAACAAAAATCATATCAGCATTTCCGGGTACAGGCAAATCCTACTACCATAGAAATAACCCTGAAACTACTCTAGATTCGGATAGCTCCTTGTTTAGCTGGGTGACTGTTGATGGTCAGAAGGTACGGAATCCAGAATTCCCCGCAAACTATATCAAGCACATAACTGAGAACATCGGTAACGCTGAATTCATTTTTGTCTCATCTCATGCCGAGGTGCGTAAGGCACTCCATGATGCAGGGTTGCAATTCTACCTTGTTTACCCACGACTTATTGATATGGATAAGTATGTACAGCGTTATAAGGATCGTGGAAGTCCTCAAGGTTTCATTGACCTCGTTGTTAAAAATTGGGATATGTGGATCAATGAATGTCGTTCTGAAACCGACTGCATCAAAATCGAAATGTTCAGAGACTCTATCACCGAAGAAATCCCATTTATTAGCAATTACTTTCAATTAAGTGATAACACATCAGAGTCAATTGATAACCCTCCACCAGCGAGTAACCCTAAGATGAAACGAATGTTTGGAATGATGCCAAGTAGTGAAGTTGAAATCGAAAAACGATTTCATACAGGAAGCAACCTTTATGTGACCGTACAAGCAGGGCCAAACGGTTGGGGTATCCTGCATGCTGACCACTCAGCGGAAGGACAGGATGTAACGGGTACTACGGAGGCAAATGTTGAACGAGCAGTTGCTTGCCTGAAAACTCATTTTATGGAACTCACCGAAGTCCCTAAAGATGAATTATGTGATGTTGAAATGGACGAATGTTGTGGTGAGTGCTGTGACGAATAAATAACATTGATGTCTAACAAACGGTTTAGCTGACACCACCTGAATACACGCATCTCATATATGTGGGTTCTTAGGCGGTGGTGCAGCTAACCTAGACGTTAGACGGACAAATATAAAGCGAGGAAGTATGGATCAGGAAGTAAGAGTTATATACCCCAGAGGCGATAAAACAAGACTATCCTTTGGTATCATGTTCGATTATGAAGCCAGTGAGTGGTCTATCGCTGGTAGGGAATCATTCCCCTACACAGAGGAAGGTCAGAAGCAAGCATTGGAGTATGGTCGAGCATTAGCTTCATCACATAGACTTCCATTGGATTGCAGTAACCTTGACATAGAGTGTGAATCACAGGATTATTTGGATTAACAAAAAGCCGTCTAACAAACGGTGTAACTGACACCTAGCGGTGCGGTTAACCTAGACGTTAGGCTAATGCGAGTAGTGTCTTTGGTGAAAATGGTAGACACCCCAGTCCGAGGTGATTGGGTGGCGGTTCGATTCCGCTAAGGGGTGGGTCCCCGTGCGGGTCCTCGTGCGGGTCCTCGTGGGGTGTGCTGAGGGAACCACCTAGGTCCAGCAGTGACCCATCCCCTGCGTCCAAATCGGTGTGGTCCAAGGAACAATTAGAAAACTTCTTCAGGCACGAAACCCCTCTGAGTGATGACGCCTGTAAAAAGTTGGCCTCTCAACTGGCAAAAGATAAACGCATAAACCTGCTTCTGAGCCAGGATCCTGGTGAGTACACCATCCGGCACGAGTGACCCACATGCCCGTTCTTATAGGTTTACCCGTAGTACCCCCCACCTACATGATGTTATTAAGACCAACCTGCGGGAGAATCTCGACACCTACGGGGCAAGGGTACTTTAACGTATATGTTAAAAAATGTGCTGTGGGTTATATGGGAGTAAGATGACCATATTACAAACAAGGAGTGTGTATGAGTGATGCTGTTAAGTGCCCTAAGTGCCAGTTTGTTTACCAAGTGTCCTCCAGGGAGAATTGGGGTGTGTGTACAAATTGTGGGGTGAACAACGATAAGCTAAACCCTGGGCCAGGCGAAGTCCCGGAGTTGGTGAGTCATGACATGATTCCCCTCCTAAACCGCAAAACAAGATACGGCGAGGTCAAGGATCTCATGGACGCTATTCTGAAGGACTCTCTTCGAATCTTGGACCCTAATGTGCGATTTGCGCTACAGAGACGGGCTAGGGCCCTGGAAGGTATACTGAGGGGTAAGGACAAGAACAACATACGCCTGTACAAGGAAGAAGCCGACTGGTACGCCAGTAGAGTTAATTAATGGTAACCGGTATGGTGCGTACAGAGCGGGCTAACTACCCTCAAACGGATAGACGATGGGTACTTCACCGGTATGTGGAGAATCACCTATGCTCCTTGAAATTCTCAAGCCGCACGACAATGGCCAACATGGGCCCGGAACTTGTGGAAGGTGTATTCCGACTGGCGGACAAGTACCGGGTGGTGTCGGGCGGTGCTGAACTATTTGGGGAACTTACGGGTATTGCTTCACTGGTCATTAAGCTGGCCATAAGGGCTCCGTCTTTGGCAGACGATGAGGAAGTAGGTATGGTGGAAAAAGCAGTATCCAAAATGATAACTGTTAGGAATACCGTGTCCTTTGAGACTATGGATGGGGAACCGTTCGGGTTCGGGGGTTTGAAAAATGGCACTGAATCCTAAGGGTAAGAAGTATTTGGAGGATAGGCGGGGTAGCCTTTTGCTGTTACCCCTAGCTACGAAACCAATCTCAGACGGTATTAAAGCAGACAGAAACATACTAAGGATTTTAAAAAGGATCGGGTGATGGTAGATACAGGGTTTTCTGAAATAACCGAAGAGCGGTTGAACTACTCGGGGTCTGACCCCTGGTACTGTGAAATAGCCATCACTGGTAAGTGTAACTTCTCCTGCCGCTATTGTAACAGGTTCCACTCCGATCTGAATGTGGATCTGCTTGAATCCTTCTTAACCGGTAAAGTTCTAAGGCACATCCAAGTGACGGGGGGAGAGCCTACTCTACACCCAGACTTCAAACGCATCATGGCCCTGTGTAGAAAACATTGTGTGCGTCTGGGTCTATCCACCAATGGGTCCGATTCTGTGGACACCTACCTGTCGACAGGTACTGATATGTTCTCCATATCCCTGGACGACTATGACCACGACACGCTGCTGTACAGGGGATACCAAAATCCTGCCCACGTGGAGAGGGTAATCACGGAGCTTGCGTCCCAACGATATGTGAACGTGGGGTTGGTAATTGACTCCCTTAACGTGGGCAGAATAGAAAGAATCATCGACCATATCTTATCCCTAGGGGTACAGGACATCAAGCTGTCATCCTCCACAAAGGATGAGCTTCTGCCCAAGTTTACAGGGGACTATTCGAAGTACCCCATACTTTCCTACCGCACTGAAAGATTCAACCAGGGCAAACAGATGAGGGGAGGACCTCCCCCAAAGTGCAGTATCTCCGTTAACGATATAACCATCGTGGGGGACTCACACTACCCGTGCCTAGTCTACTTTCGAGAAAAAGGTAAGGCTATCGGTAAGCTGTCCGCAGCATCCATGGGTGAAAGGAAACTGTGGAGTGAGAGCCACGACTCCACCACAGACCCCATCTGCAGCAAGTACTGCATGGATTTTAAATGTGAGTTCAACAATAGCCTAGCCAATAAACAAAACCCTAGCTAGGTATAAGGAGCCCCACCGTGCCCATCACCATTATGACCGCCAAGGTTACCCAACAGATACCTGTTACTATTCAAACACCCTTTTACTTTAAGCATGTGATCGATGGCGATGGCCCCGAAGACCAGTGCTCCGTGTGCTTAGGTAGGTTCACTTCCAACAGTGTCACTACTATCCAAAAAAACACACTAGGTGGATCCGCGGAGTACTGTGTAGAAAACACCCAGGTCGATAACTTTCAGAATTACAAAAACTACCTGACCAATCCCAAATTTGCTTCCTCCGAGGAGGAGTTTGGAGCGGCGGTCCAAGAGATGACGGATTTCCTGGCATCCTACACGGGGTACCCCGTGGCGGTGGGGGATAAGGTGCAGCACAAAAGGTACAGGCGCTGGCAAGGTGAGGTCCTGTCCATCGATACTAACATGCCCCACCCCACTACGTGCAGGGTAAAATGGGACGAAGGTACGGACGAATCAGATACCCAGTGGACCGATAAGTTGATCAGGGTCAGTTAAATTTTGGACCCTACCTTTGTACAATATGTTTAACCCAGATCAAGGTGCCGTATGAATTTGAGTGACGCTATCCGAAAAATCGTGGAAGACAATAGCATTGATGTATGTTTCAATGTATCCAAAATGGGTGGCCATCCAGCTATCCTCAGCCATCCTGAACTTATGGATCAGGCCTTTGCTAATCTGTTCCCCCACGTAAAGGGTACCACGGCTAAAGCAGTGTGCTCCACTTTGGTGGTAGATCCCTACCACCCTTTGATGTTTATGGACGCCACCCATTGGGATTACTGGATCATCTACAGGGATCTAAATGGTGTACTATCAATCGATGTAGCCAGGGAATGGGACGAGTGCAGGTTCCTGGTAAAGCACAAACACAAACCTAACGCGATTGGCGGATTGGAGACCATTGATATCATCCAGCGCAACAAAAGTGTGAAGTACAGTATCCAGGGGAGGGATTACCCTTTCCACTTGGTTAGAGAAAGGGATATAACAAGGCTGATGGATGACGGGGACACCATCGAAAACTACGACGAGTCTGGGTACATCGTTCGGCAATTTGATACTGTGGTGAAGATAAGTGGGATAGGGAGCCACGATGACTTGTACAGCATCATCAGGAAGGCCCTGGCAGACCACGGCATCATTGTAAAAGAAAGACTTACCGGGATCATGTCCCACCCCGAAGTTAGATCGTCTCCCGAGGCTCACCCGCCCCTTGTGGTACTCCACGTAGATGCGTCCCCCATGCCGGGGTAGAGGTTAGTATGAAACAGAAAAGACCAGCACCCATAACCAAGGAAGATAGCCAAAGGGCATTTCGTTTAGTGGGGGAGAGAATACTGTGTGCTAGAGATCCCGAGGGGCTTGGCTCCTACGCCACCCTGGTGGATGTGCTTACTGGGGAGGATGCCCCCTTCGCTGTTATTTTGGAAAACCCCTGTAACACCAACAGAATAATTTCACGCTGTTCTTGCATCGTGGAAGACACGACCTACACGGAGAATAAATCATGAACATTGTTTTTGCGACTTACGTAATAGCCGCCACCATACTCCTAGGAATTTGTGTACTAAGGCACGGTTCCCTCCTGTCATACGCAAGGTCTATGACCACTCCACCCTCTAGAAGAGTGCGTACCCTTCGAAATATGCTAGTGATGTCGTTAAGCAGCGTCATTCTTAGCGGGCTTACGGTGGCGCTTACCGTTACAGGTGGGTTTCTAACTGACAGTATCGCACCTTTCGCTGGGATTACCGCGGGTTCGTCAGTGTTAGCTATTGTTCTGGTTTTTGTGGAGGAAACACGAGAGGTGTACTGCGACGACCTACCCTAATATTTTTGGTTTAAAAAAAATGGTAACCTCCTGTACTATGGGGTAAAGGAGTGCCCAATGTCCGAACCAATTTTGAAAGCTGATGGATTTGATAACTGCGTCGTAGGTGTGGTAAGCGGGTGCGGGAGACAGCCTGTCCTTGCATATGATTCCTCTAAGATCATAGCCCAGCTTATGAAACGAGACGGCATGGACAGGGAAGAGGCTCAGGAGTTCTTCGACTTTAACATAGCAGGTGCCTACCTGGGTGAGGGGACACCTGTGTTTTTTGGACAAATACCGACCCAAGGAACATGGTTCCCTGGACCAATGGATAGAGGAGCATTACTCATGAGTGCAGACCAAGGTGCAAGTAGCATGTATGCGTCGTCCTCTTACGCGAGTATCACTACTGGCCCAAGTTCAGAAGTGGTAGTAGAAAAATTCATAAAGTTCAGGGGCAAAGGTTTTATCAGGGCCACATTCGACTTTAGCGCGCTGGAACCTGAAGAACATGTCCACGCCCTGAACATCATACTATCATCCACTATAACCGTGGTAGGTCCTTCCTACCCTGAGAAAACCCAAGCAGTAGAACCACTACGTAAGAAAACTTGGGGTGAAAAATTTTGGAGATCCCTAGGTTTGGTACCTGGGGAAAAAGTCACGGAGGTTTCCCATGGATGATCTTAAGGTCATAAACCTTATAGGTGCCCCGGGTGCCGGCAAGACGACGGCGTCACTGGACCTGGCTGCTCACTTAAAGAAGCGTGGGTATAACGTGGAGCTTGTGCCCGAGTATGCTAGGACATGTGTGTGGTGGGATAGACACCGCGAATTGGACGACCAGCTCTACATATCTGCCAAGCAGCACCACAGACTGTTCATGCTTAGAGGACAGGTGGACGTGTTGGTTACCGACAGCCCCATCTTACTGGGAGCGGTTTACAAACCAGTGTGGATGAACGCTGGGGGGTGTGCCCAGGCAGGGGACCACTTCGAAGCACTTCTGCTGGCCCACGAGGAGCGGTACGATAACAAGTACTTCCTCATCAATAGGGTCCATCCGTTCGTTCCCCAGGGTCGCTTACAAAGCGAGAAAGAGTCTGACGACATCAAAGAATTCTTGGCAGGACGTTTAAATCAGTGGGATCGCAAGTACACTGAGGTAGACGGGGACGAGGCTGCTTCTGTTAAAATTTTGGATTCCCTGATCTTGGAAGGATGGCTTCCAAGAAAAGAGTCTCCTGTTCACCTATGAGGTTTTGTTATGGAATTACCCGGAGAAGAAGAATACAAAAAAAGTGTTGAGGATCTCATCAATTCGTTGGAGTCCGAGCAGCCCTATATAAACAAGATGGGGAATGAAGAGATTTCTGCAGTGTCATCTATGGTGGACACCTTTAATACCATGGTGACCATGAGGCTCATGGAAGACTACCTAGAGAGAACATGCATGACCGATGGGGAGCGTCGCTCGGTTATAGATGGCATGGTCATGGAGTGGCGGGCGTCTTGCGAAAAAGTCGTTGCTGTAAAGCTGGACAAACGCCTAGAAAGCATGAACCAGATAGGGGGCAGCATGCTGGACATGCTAAAGAAGTTGGCTAAGGACCTGGGTGTGGACGACAAGTATAATGAGCTTCTGAGTAATAAGCTAAAGGGATCCAATGTAAAGGAACAGGTGATGGCTAGCTTCAACAAATCAATGGACGCTGCTACCCAAGCCATAAGAGCCGTGTATAAGTTTTAAAAACTTTTTAAAGTTTTTTCGTGGTACCACTTGTTTTTTATAAAAACAAGTGCTAACTTAAGAAGTAACAATTTCAGAGGTGAAAAATTCAATGTTCAACAGAATTCATACAGCAACCATTACAGACGCGGCCAGAGCCGATCGTCGTGATGGAGGCATTGGTATGAACCTGGGAACGTAACACTTCTAAGCAAAAAGCTTGAGGCCCCCGTTCCAAAAGGAATGGGGGCTTTTTTGTTTGGGACCGTAGCTCAGTTGGTAGAGCTCCTGCTTTGCAAGCAGGCTGTCAAGGGTTCGACCCCCTTCGGCTCCATGATAAGGTTACCCCTCCGCGGGTGCCTGATGATTCTCAATACGGTTGATACGCAATAACATGCACGGTCTAGCCTGGACCGTGCGCCTTGCCGACATAGCTCAATTGGTAGAGCAGCTGATTTGTAATCAGCAGGTTCCGGGTTCGATGCCTGGTGCCGGCTTAATGGGGGTCATAGTGTAATGGCAAACCTGCTTGACGCAGGCAGCACAACCCCATGCGGGGTAAGAGGGAGTTCGATTCTTCCTGATCCCATCTGTCGCTATTTCTTTTCGGGGGGATTCGCCTTTAGGTATCGTTTGCGAATAGCGTTGTCGGATACACCCAGTAGCCTTCCAGCTGCTGCGTAGGATAACTCTCCTTTGTGAACACGCCTGAGAACACCTTCTACAGCCACAGCGTCCACTTTGGTATTCTTATCCTTACGTCTATTGCTGCACAGCGTGTCGCAAAACTTCTGCCCACTGTGTGCTGGAGTGAAGAACTCCAGGCACGTTGGGCACTTACGACGAGAACGAGCGAGACTGTTGAGGACGCTACCCCTCTTGATGGGTAGGGATGCACGGACCTCTTCTGTTATCTCTCTGGACCAGATTTCCCACGGCTCGAAGAGACGAGGCAGTGTGTCTTGCACACGTTCTTTTTTGACGATTACTTGGGACACCCCCAAGTACTTCTTCGAAAACCTGGAGCAATCTCTGCAGCAGTAGGAAGCATGTCCTCCCCGTGCTAAGAAAGATTTACTGTACTCGATGGTGAACTCATTCTTACAATGAGGGCAGATCAAGGTAACTGTTTTCTTCATGGCCAAGCGGGTAGGGTCGTTAAGAGTCTTCTCTTTGTGCTCCTCTTTGGTCAGTACCACAAGGTTAGCGACAGTGTCGTTCAACTTGTTACCGTCCACGTGGTCCACCTCTGCATCAGCTGGGACCAGTTGCTTGGACCTTACGGACATTAGGTAGCGGGCATAAGTCATTGTAGTAGAGGTCTTTTCCAGACCACCGCCAAGAAGGCTTATCTTTAATCGGTTGTCTTGCTTGGATAGGTAAGGCCCAGAGGACCAGAACTGTTCGTAGGGCGGCAAGCACGCCCGGTATTCTTTATTTGCCATGTCTTTCTCAAAACTTATGAGGAGAGTATGGTTCGGGTATTTTTGGAGCTATAGCTCAATTGGTAGAGCATCCGGTTGTCAGCCGGAAGGTTGGGGGTTCAAACCCCCCTAGTTCCGTTAACTTTTGAAAAAAGCAGGATAGGTCATATTTGCAGGGGGCGTAGCTCAGCTGGAATAAGAGAATCGGTTTCCGAAACTGAAGGTCGGGAGTTCGAGCCTCTCCGCTCCCATCTTTTTGTTTAAAAATAAAAAGACCTTTCGTACATTACTTGTTCTGTTTATGAAACCACAAGGTGACTTATGAGATTATGCAAAGTTACGGGTAAGGAATTATCCGAGGAAAAAGTTTACTCCCAGGCGGATGTATCCGATTTTATGGCCAAGTTCTTCAAGAGGGCCCTAAGCGGTGATAGTCTGTCAGGAGGTACCCCCTGGGGTCCAGAGGAAAACAAAAGGCTTTACATAGCAGTGTTCTCTCTATTGGACAGTGACTATGGTATCGATAGCCCCCGTGTACCACCTGGACTGGGGCTAAGGAATTAGAAGTAGATTAAGAGGAGTATACCCCCGTAGCTCAACTGGATAGAGCAATCCCCTTCTAAGGGATAGGTTCCAGGTTCGAGCCCTGGCGGGGGTACTGTTTGAAAAGCATCGCGGGATAGAGCAGATGGTCAGCTCGCAGGGTTCATATCCCTGAGGTCACAGGTTCGAATCCTGTTCCCGCTATTTTTTAATGGGTACCCAACCCCGGCGTGACAGCAAACCAAAACACAAAGGAGCATAACATGCTTGAATTACAAGGCTCGTTGAATAAGGCCATTGTGTATGCTGATCACGTAGATTCAGCATCCATGTCCCAGATCATTGAGATGGTGAACCACCCTGCCTTCGAGGGGAAGAAAGTACGCATCATGCCTGACGTGCATGCTGGTAAGGGGTCAGTGATTGGATTCACTTCCGAGATAAGCGATAAGGTGATCGCCAACGTGGTCGGAGTAGACATCGGCTGCGGAGTACGCTTGGACGGTATCTCCTCCACCACCGAGTGGTCTTTTAAGGAATTGGACGACGTGATCCGTGATCGCAGCCCCTACGGCACTCGTGTCCGTGACCGAGTGTCCCGGTTCCTGAAGGATCCTCATAGTGAGGCAGGTAAGGCTTACGCCAAGCTTAAGCCCCGCATCGAGGAAGTGTGCGAAGGCACTGAGCAAGAACTTGATAGGGTGCTGTGCTCCATCGGATCTCTAGGCGGCGGGAACCATTACGTTGAAGATAGCCAACCACCATCAGCATAAGGCCATCGATGCCAACCATAAGCGCCAGGGCTTCTCCAAGGAGCTTTCCTGGTTGGAAGGTGATATGGCCCAGGCTTACCTAAGGGACATGGATGTAGCCCAGCGCATGGCTCAGCTTAGCCGATTGGTCATGTACCTTGAGGTGGCGGACGGTATGGGTTGGGGCACTGAGGGCGTGGAGCACATCGAGTGCATACACAACTACATCGATCTGCGGAACGGTTACATCCGAAAGGGTGCTATCTCGGCTCAGAAGGGTGAGAGAGTGGTAATACCCATTTCCATGTCCGAAGGCGTTATAGTGGGTACTGGCCTGGGTAACCCTGACTGGAACTACTCTGCTCTCCACGGTGCAGGACGCCTCATGTCTCGAAGCAAGGCCAAGGGTACTTTGTCTATGGATGAGTACCGTATGCGGATGAGCGATGTGTGGTCCACCTGTGTGTCCACTGCTACTTTGGATGAGGCTCCTATGGCTTACAAGGGCCTGGAGTACATCCTAGGCAGCATAAGCCCCACTGTGGATGTTACCGCTGTCGTGAAGCCTGTATACAACTTCAAGGCTTCTTAGCTTATTGCTCCTTCCACGATCGAAGTGGTTGGGTGGTTGGGTGGGTGCCGTCCGCGACCCCACAGGGAGCTCTTTTTAGTAGCCGGTCCAATCCCGGCGGTAAGGATCCTAACAGATTCATACTAGGTCCAAAATGGAGGTCGCCGGTTCGATCCCGGTCACAGGTATCTTTAACCCAAACCCGTATAGCGGCCGTAGCTGCGGGGCGTCCTTCGCGGGGTCGTACGGGGTGAAGGAATCTGTGTAGCTCAGTGGTAGAGCGCCATTGGTTTTTGCCTGACTATCTCAGTGGTAGAGTTCCCAGGGATACGGTTCGAGTCCGTGCGGTTTGGTAACCCCAGGGAGGTGCCGTGTTCGATTCACGGGTCAGGTGTGTTTTCGTACCCTCGGTCGTCCAGTGGTCTAGGACTCCTGCTTGTGGAGCAGGTAACTCGGGTTCGAATCCCGGCCGGAGGATAAGTTCCACTTTTTGGAACATCAAGACTTAGTCGTATGGCTCAATCTGGTTAGAGCACCGCTCTGATACGGCGGGGATTCCTGGTTCAAGTCCAGGTGCGACTATTCGCGGGGTAGAGCAGTCAGGTAGCTCGTCAGCTTCATAAGCTGAAGGTCGGGGCGTTCAAATCCCCCTCCCGCTTTAATTGCCTCAATAATTCAATTGGCTAGAATGTCTGCCTTCCAAGCAGATCGTTTCCGGTTCGAACCCGGATTGGGGCTCTACACTATCGCACCATTAGCTCAATTGGTTTAGAGCGTAACCTTGCCAAGGTTAAGGTTGCCGGTTCGAGTCCGGCATGGTGCTTTATTTTTGCCCGCGTAGCTCAATTGGAATTAGAGCACAGCGCTACGAACGCTGAGGTTGTAGGTTCGATCCCTGCCGTGGGTACTTTTTAGTTTAAAAAGTGGTTGGTCCTTTATATAATGTAGGGCACCTTGTAGGTATTCGCGTCAACCGTATGGGCCCCGTGAGGATATTCTGCAAGCACGCTAGGGAATGCAGCATGCTCTACAAGATAACAGAGAGAAGGGAAGGCGGCAAGCTGGAGCACATAACCAGCAGCCGTTCGTTCAACGAATTGGAAATACTGGCAGAAGAACTGGAGTGTGTGCATGCCTGGCTAGATCTCAGGAAGGCTCCAACCCATGACGACCAGGGCAACTCCTACAGCACAGTTGGTAGGATGGAGTGTCTCCTTGAGAAAAAGGGTACCGCTGTACCCGATCATAAAAAGGTTTCCCTGAAAGATTTTGATTCCCTCCTAGGTTCCCTGAAGTACGCGAGGGAGCACTTGGTTTACCTGTTGACGGAGGTGGAGGATGGCTACTATCGTAGATGCGAAACGATGGAGCTAGCCACCCATTTCTATCTGGGAAGTCCGTCAGGCACCATACGGCATTTGAGGGAACTCCCCAAGGACCCCGTTATAGGATCGTGGAAGGAGTGGCTTACGGAAGAGGCGCTACCCCCAGTGGAGTCTCCCGCATTGAGAGAGACAAGAGGTGCCGATTTAACGGGTACAAGCAGTGAACCTTACGGACAGGAGACTTGAGTATGGCATACGTACTAAAACCCGCAAGTGCTCTATTTTGGGATCGCTTTGAAGCGGTCGTAACACCCCGGGATTCGGACAGGCCCCTCAGGGTAGAATTTAAAATTACCGAACGGGAAGACGGGTTTAGGGTAGTATACATAGAGGGTTATGTCAGGTTCGACGGCCTCATGGAGACCCGTACCTGCACACTGCAGACTAGCACCGTACAGGAAAGAGAGTGTGTGAATCAGCTAATCATGCAGGCCTATAGAAGAGCCTTTGAAATTTTTAAGGCCAGCGGAACCCTGTCAGGTCTCTGGGGTTTTGGTACTCCGGGTGAGGAGGTCTCTGTGCTCGTGGAGGCGCATCCCGAGGAAATGGTGCCTGAGGTTAAGAAGGGAGTCCAGATCATAGCGGAGGAGAGACAGAGGCACATGGATGTCCGCGGATGGGATTCCTCCCACGACGACGACCCCAATCATGAAAATGGGGAGATGGCCGCAGTTGCCGCCCTATACGCCGTGCCCCACCATGGGAAGTACGGCATAAACGCAGATCTGGTAGAGCGCCTATACCCCAAGAATTGGCATGTGAGATGGTGGAACCCTGGCCCTGCTGGATCGGGGGTGGATGGAACTATTAAGGACTTGGCCAAAGCGGGAGCCCTGATAGCTGCCGAGATCGATCGTCTCAACCGAAGGTACAAAAAGTGCATTGGCTAGTACACAATAAGTTTGACCATGACCCTAAGGTCAGGGATTTGATTGAGAACCTTCGTAGGCTGGGTGTGGGGTACACACGTGCTTCCGTCGTACCGTTTAGCACGGAAGGTTTCCTATTTGAGAAGCCCGTGGACGAGGAAGCATCCCGCGCCGGAGGGGGCCATTACACTACGGTAGCCAACATAGCAGGGCAACTCTTTGTGACAACGCCGGACGAGCTCGCAGGGGAGAGGGTATTCACTTACGGTTCGTACACTATGGCAAACAACGCCTCGCGTGTGTTCAACCCAGGTGCATTCATCAGCCCTGATATCTCCATGGTCTCCCTTACCGAACACTACGGTAAGGAAATGCTAAACCACGACATGGTTGTGGGTAAGATCCGGGATTTGGAACCTGACATGGATATGTTCTTCATTAGACCGGTGGAGGACACTAAGTCTATTGTGGGGGAAGAGTACACCAAGGTTTACTACCAGGAATGGAAAAGAAGAATAATGGAAGCGGGGTATAGCGACTCCCCCACGTACGCTTCGGTCACCCCTGACACACTCATTTGTGTGGCCCCGTGTAAGCAGATTGACGCGGAGTACCGTTGTTTCGTGGTTAACGGAAAGGTGGCCACGGCTTCCCAGTATAAGATGAGAAGGATACCGTACTTTAGTTCTCATGTGGATAGCTATATTCTTGACTACGTGAACGATTTGGTCAGCCACTGGCAGCCCGATAAAGCTTTTGTTCTAGATGTGGCACTATCCCATGGTAACCTTAGCGTGATAGAAGCCAACTGCATTAACTCCTCAGGCCTTTACGAAATCGATACTCAGAAATTGATTACGGCTGTGGATGAACTTTAATTTCTCTTAGGAGCTAAACAGTGCCCGTAAAAATCATAGAAGGAAATTTCGAACTGGAATTGCACTGCCCCCATGATTACTCTTCTCGATGGGTGGAAGACGGAGTAATTTACGCTGGTAAAGGAAAACCCTTTGACGGGCACCCAGTGACATCCTTTAATGGGGTTGACGGATGGCTTTCTCCATGGGACATAAAAACCTTATGGGACCTAGCCCAGACCCATGTACCGTACGGAGGGTCTTACCTGGAAGTGGGGTCATACTTGGGCCTGTCCTCTTCCGTGGTGCACAGTGCCTTGAGGTACGGTGGGAACGATAAGTACCTCATGCACTTGGTGGATAACCTGTCGTGCACCCAAATGGGGTACGCTGTGGATTTTTGGAACAACGTATACCGGTCAGGGGTGCATGAGCACATGTGCCTGTACCCTCACGACTCGCACAAAGCCCTGGGACTGATGAATTCCCAATTCAATATGATCTTCCTCGACGGGGATCACCAATACAGTCACGTGCTAAAGGATATTGAGCTATCTTCTGAAAGGTTAGCTCCCGGCGGTGTCCTATGCGGACACGACTACCGCCACGACCACCCGGGTGTTGTGGCTGCAGTGGGTGAGTATTTCAGCGGGAAAGGGATAGAATTTCACGTAGGCGACGGCAGCGCCGTGTGGTATGCTGTGCTTGGGTAGGTACGCTATCGGGAATCTTCGGTAAGGGCGTGTTCGGACCAAAACCTCCGGGCCGCTTCAAGATCTCTGACCCTAGGGTCGTTTACTTCTTGACATGCCTCAGGTCCTCCGTAGATGGTGTAGAGTACACACGGGTGCTCTTCCGAAGGTCCGCACACGACGGTAACCCTATCCGTCGATCGCAGGGGCTTACCAGGAATTATACGTGATGGGTATTCCCTTGGGGGCCTGTTGGCGTACACTACATCTCTTTCCTCTACGGGAGGGTCCCCTGACGCGGGACCGTACAGACCGCTATCAGCCGGTACTGGTGCCCCTCGTAGAGTAATGACGTAAGCCGGCCCTTGCTTAACCCAGCTCGATATGGGCGCGGACTCTGGCGATCTCAGATGAGACAAAGCCCAATCCAGATTCTCAGCCATGCCTCCGTGGACATGTGAGTCTGGCTGCACCTTAATGTTTAGACTTTCCACGGCCGCTATCCTAATTTTTTATTTCAGGGGTCTGTTAAATTTGTGGGGTCGCTATGGTATAGTGTTCTAAAGATACAAAACAAGGACAAAACAAGGACCAACCATGGAACACCAAGCACAACTTTTAAAAGAGATAGTCAGTCTCCTGAATGAGCTTCACAAGATGGACCCCGAGTTTACTAGGAATTTGGTGGGTACCCGTTTCCTTTGTAACGAAGCGGTGGCTAATCACCCCAGCGTACAGGTGGGGCTGCCACCCGTAGGGCAAGATGGCTTCAGGGCAGGGGTACTTGGGGTACTGAACGGTTTACTGCCCGACATAACCTCTAGGGTATGCGCCTTATATGACGATGACAATGGCGACAAATTGTTAGGATTTGACGTGTGGACACCAGAGGTAGAACAATGACTGCTAAGGTGTACGACGTAAATTTCAGGATGAAGGTCGAGTGCAACGAACCCTTCATACCCCCTCAGGTTCTAAAGGACCTCCTGGTATTGTTGGTGGAGATGACGGGAGACTACTCGGAAGTCACGCAAGCCGACGTAGTCACACCTGCGGAGGATATCAGGGTTACTGAGTTGTCCCCCGAGTACATCGAGGAAGAAGCGGCCGTTGAAGAGGTGTTCGCTAAGGCCCTATTCGCTCGTACGGACCCATATCACGCTGTGGCTGAACATCTATACCCTGGGCATGGGGACAATCCTGCTTTCCCAGGCAGAGTGGCAGCTAAGCAAAGGTGCCTGTCATTCATCCACAAACCTAGATACCAGGAATACCTGGGGTAACGACAGGCTCACCATGACTCCTGGTGAAAGATTCGAAAAGGAACAACGGGAAATCAAAGAAGAGATAGCCCGGCACCAATGGTTGGAGTCTGAGAAGGCGGGTAAGAACATAGGTGTTCGAGCCCGTGTCGATTGGATAGTGAACATGTTCCCCAAGTGGATCGCTCACAAGAGGGCAGAGGCCAGACGCAAAGAAGTTAAGTAGGGTACTTGTCGATCCAAGCCCTTGTTTGTATATTTTTGTTTATGAAAAAGTTGTACACAAAATACTAGGTAGCACTCCAGGTTTTCAAACCTCCGTAAAGCTTTTACATCTCCGCTGTTATTACCAACGAAGAATCGTAAAAAGCCAAACAACAAATAGGTTTAACCATGGCTAAGTATTCCGAATTCAAGCAAGAGCTAAAGGCACTTGCGTCCAAAATCCGTTCAGACAAGTCATCCTTCAGAAAATCCCAAAGTATAGGTAAAGCCACCTATAGTATGGGGCATGAACTTATGTCCGAACGAATCGACTTCCGTCACCAGCACATCGCCTACTGCCTGCTCCGAGGCAGAACCTACGAACAGATAGAACCCAAGGTTGCTCCTGGCAACGAGCCTATGATGGCTAGGGTTTATGCTATCATGGACAAACGTAGGATAGTTACCGAAGAGGCCAGCGATGCTGAAGCTGTTTGTGCTGGTTCGTAAGGACATACCCCTAGTCCAACAAGCTGTCCAATCGGGTCACGCCGTCGCCGCGTATCTTAGGGATTACCGGGATACACCCTGGGATAACGGGACCCTGGTTTTCCTAGGGGTGGAAGACGAGGAAGACCTGCTGTTTTGGAAGGATGTCCTCAATAGAAACGAGGTGGATCACTCCGCTTTCTACGAACCTGACATTTCCTCCTTCACGGCGGTATCATTCGTTCACGACACTTCCTTGCCTGGTACACCCAAGTGGAAGCGTTTGCTTGACCGCAGGGCCCGGCTACTTAGAATGGAGGCAGCGTGTGAATGCGAAGCAGCTCACTAGGGAAATAAAAGAGGTTGTGGCCACCATTAAGGGACGCAGGGCAGAACTAAAGCCCTGCCCCTTTTGTGGGGGGGGGAACCTCAGCTGCAGGTGGACTGCGACGATGGTAATATAGGAGCCCCCTACCCAGGAGGGCTTATAGTAATCGAGTGTCCAAACGAAGAGTGCCCTGAGGTGTGCGTCAGCAGGAAAGCTTGTTTTACGGATTACCCTATGGTTTTCTCCAAAATATTGGCCGCATGGAACAGAAGGTGTTAAAACACCTTCTTTCTTTTATATTGTAGTTCATGACCGCAGAACCACTTAAATTAAGTTTGGACGTGGCGCCAATCCATCTCATGCTTGCGTGGGGTAAGCTGGTAGAAGCCAACTTTGGAAAGAGCGCCCATGGCTTTGGTGCGGCTTTCACTCCGCACGGGTGGGGGAAGTCAATAGGTTCGACGATAAATTGGGAAATGCCGGCACCAACCTGGCAAACCTATGCTCGTACGCTTCCGATGTGTACGATGTAATGGTGACCATGGATGGCATGGACCCAGACCAATGGAAGAAGAAGTACCCTGGGTATTTTAACAAGTGTTATGTTGAATTTGCTCAGGAATGAGAATTACGGCCTTATAGCTCAGTGGTAGAGCAGGGAACCCTAAACTCCTCGCGCCGGGGTTCGACCCCCCGTAAGGCTACTAACAACGAAAGGTTTACTCAAATGAATACGGTATCGCCGGAAAAAGAAGTGGAAAGGTTGCTGGGTAAAATCCTAGCAGGCTCAGTTTTCCATGGTAAGGTGAAAGCCGTGGGTGGGTACGTCCGCGATGAGTACCTAGCGTCCCTCACAAACACACCCCACCACCCCAAGGATTTGGACATCCTGGTCGATGATGGTCCCGAGGGGTCCAAAAGATTTGCTTCCCATCTCCATAGTCTGTTCAGTAAGGAAACCAGCCTACCCAGACAGATGGGGGCGGGCTACCCTATTTGGCAGCTCACTTTCCACAGTAACATCACCCTGATCAGTGGGGGTACTTTTCTCACGGAGGGTGCGGTGATTGAGTTTGCAGACCCTATGAAGGAGACCTACCCTGACCAGGACTCACGCCAACGCACGGTAATCCCTGCCACCTTGGAGGAGGATATCAAGCGGCGTGACTTCACTGTTAACATGCTTCTAAAGGACCTAACCTCCGGTGAGGTAGAGGACTTGTGCGAGAGTTCATTGTACGACATTAGACGCGGCATCCTAAGGGGTCACCCCGATGTATACTCCCGCAAGATGTTCTCTGACGACCCCCTACGTATTATGAGGCTGGTAAGGTTCCATGCCAAGTACGGGTGGGAGATAGCCTACGACCTTTTCCTAGGAGCTAGAAGGACAGCCAACCGACTAAGCATCGTATCTATGGAGAGGATCCAAGGCGAACTTCAAAAAATTTTGGAGTATGGGGAGCTTCATAAATCCATAGGGCTAATGAATGACCTAGGGGTTTTGGATTATATCCTGCCTGAGGTAAAGAACCTGGAGCATGTCGAGCATGACTCTGAGTACCACAAGGAGGGTGACGTGTACACCCACACTATGATGGTACTGGAAAATTCGGATAAGACCGTTTGTGGCCAGCTTGCTGCTTTACTGCATGACGTGGGGAAACCTGCCACCCGTGAAATCATAGACGGAAAGGTTAGGTTCATAGGTCACGAAGAAGTAAGCGCCTATATGGCCAAAGACATTTTGGACCGGTTAAAGTTTCCTTCCCAGGTACGGGATCAGGTCGCCAAGGTTATCGGGTTCCACATGAGACCTCTGGCTCTGGTTAATAACCAGTCCCCCTCCAGAACATACAGGAGATTCATGAGGGACGTTGGTCCCTATCTGGATGATGTTCTAAGTTTAGCGTCTGCTGATTGCAAGGGTAGGCTCCCCTACTCTCCCAATCATGAAAAAGTGATTGCGAAGGTTAGGGAGATACAGGACCACGACGCCAACCTTCCGCCACCGCCGCCACTTAACGGTCGGGACATAATGGAAGCTCTGGGACTCAAGTCCGGTATTCAGGTAGGGATGGCTGTACGAGTAGTGCAGGACATCCACGATGAGTACTTGGAAAAGGGTATCTCCGTTAGTAAGGAGCAGGCCATTTCCGAACTGAGGGAACGATTCAAAGTGTAAGGGAGAGGGGCGGACTCCCCGGGATGAGACATAGTTCCGCCGATGATTGCTTCCCCTCCCCGTTTTTTTTTAACCCCAACAAAGGGACAATGCCATGAGTGATGAAAAAAAACTTCCTTGGAAGAACGTACCGGTTAACTCCGACCCCGAGGCTATCGAAGCTGCCTTTAACGAGGTCACCGATAAGAAGTGCCGAGTCAAGTTCCAGGACAGCGATGGAAAGGATGTCGGTGTCATGATAGGGATCGACGAGTACAAGGGCATGCTATCCGAGTTAGGCATTGCCACCAAAGATATTTAGCGGGGACACCCACTGGTACCTTAGCACTGGTCCAGTGGAATTTTAACAGTGCCCCGGCCACGTAAAAAAGTTCGTTAAATTAGCGAATAGCATTCTGTACATTCCGGTATCATACCAGATACCATAAGGAAAGTACAGAATGAAAGTCATGTCCACCGCTGTGCCAGTAGGCTCCCTCGTAGAGGCGCCCTCTACCATTCATCGCATTTTTGTCATCGACTGCTCGGGTTCCATGTACGGGGAACTTCCCCTCATCCGCAGCCAGATGAAAAACAAAATCCCCCAGCTAACCAATGTGGGGGACACCGTTTCCATAATTTGGTTTAGCGGTAGGAAAGAGTGCGGTATCCTGCAAGAAGGTATCGAGGTAAAAAACATCTCTTCCTTTAACGGAATGAACGATGCCGTCGACAAGTTTCTGCGCCCCATCTGTTTAACCGGTTTCAAAGACCCCATCGATCTGGCGGCCACCACAGCCACCAAACTCAAAAAGAAATATTCGGGATCCGCAGCCCACATGTTCTTCATGACGGACGGATACGACAACCAGTGGTCCAAGGGCGATATTCTGAGTTGCCTAAAGGAAGCGGCTGACGCCATCGACAGCATGACCTTCGTAGAGTACGGTTGGTACTGCAATCGCCCCCTGATGACTTCCATGGCCGAAAGTGTGGGGGCACCGCTGGTGTTCTCTGAAAAGTTCGAGGACTACGATGGTGTGTTCGAAAACAACCTGGTAAAGAAAATCATATCTACCAAGAAGGTGGAAGTGTCGGTCCCCGGCGCCACATTGGGGTACGCCTTTACCTACCAGGACAATGAAATCCTTTGCCATTTGGTGGATAATAAGAAGGTCTTGGTTCCCGAGGGGACCAAAGAGGTCCACTACTTCACAGAGGGTACCGGTTCCCACCCCAGCGATGAAGTGTCCTACGCTGCCATGTACACCCTTGCCCAACGTATGCTGAGTGTGCCACTGCTGGATATCTTGGGTGGGGTAGGTGACGTCAGTTTGATCGACATGTTCAACAACTGCTTCTCCAAACAGGACTACAGCGACTTCCAGCAGCAGGTACTTTTCTGTGTATTGGATCAGGATTTCCGTTACAAGGCTGGCAAGAACACCAGCTATCTCCCACCGGCCGACGCCTTTACTGTGATCGACTTACTTGATGAGCTGGCCTCTGACAAGGGTAACAAGTTCTTCCCTTATGACACTTGGTTCCAGTATGAAAGAATCTCTGCCGCTCGCGTGGATTCATCGGAAGTCGTGGACACAGAGGCACGGGACGCCATTTTGGAAAAGATTGCCGGAACCAAGAGCGCCAAAGAGGTAGCAGCCTTGTCCGAGCAGTTGGCTTCCTTGGCGGATAAGGCCACCAGCAGAAGCCTTAAGTTCACCCCCCTCAGACCTGAGCAGGGGTACTCCATCACTTCTCTAACCTTTAACGAGACTCGCCCGAACATATCCATTCAGATATGCATCCCCGGTACCGTGGAGCTTCCTACCCCCGCCATGGATGATAACCTGGTGGACACTGAAACCGGTGAAGTCCTGGACCCCTACTCCAACGGGGTGCCCGTGATCTTCCCTACGAAGATTTACAGGAACTACGCCGTGGTTAAGGACGGTATTAAGCACTCATCTTTGGCCAACCTGCCAGTGTCCCTGACGGCATCGACTCTGGCCAAGTTGGAGGAGAATGGGGTAACATTCAACGAACACGGTTTCAAGAACGGATCGGTATTGTACCTCAATGCCAAAGCCCTACCTGTAGTAAACCGTGAGATGACTACTGAAGTGAGCGCCGAGGAATTCTTCAAAGACGTGGTCAACCTCATCCAGGAGAAGTCCTCACAAAAAGTTCTCAACAAGTTCCGCAAGGAGTTCTCCACCACCTCTACAGGTTTGGCCACTCAGTACGGCCCCATCATCGTCAACTGGCTCAAAGAGCTAGGCCTAACCGATATGGGCTTCTCCCCTAAGACGGTCAAGGGGGAGTCCCTGGACGTCTACACTGCCAAAGAGTTCAAGGTGTCCGTGGCTAAGTGCTCTTCCATCCCCACTATCAATGACGCCCTACTGACAAAGATCAAGACGGCCAGCAAGGCTCCTACTCTTTCAGAGTCCCTGTGTGTGCCCATGATCAGCAAGTACCTACGCTTCATCGAATCCGATGTCTACAAGGACGCTGCCAACAAGGAAGCTCTGCTGAGTACGTGGTTGGATACCGAATCCCAGAGCGTGACACAGAACGTCAGAAGTCTGATTCGTTCCGTGGCAAAGACCAAATTTGCTATCATGGTCGGTCATATCTGGTTCAAGGAATTTGATAGTCTGGACCAAAACTCCATGGATGTGGTAGTGGGGGACCAGACCTTCTCCTGTAAGGCAGAGATCAGGGACATCGAAGTCGCTGTGTAACCGTAGCGGAAGGCAGACGCCCAGCGCCTGTCTTCTTCACAAAGGGTATTATTATGCATTCTTTAGCTCATTACGAAGGCCACATCATCCTGGGTAGCGACTGCCGAGTCGACACCCGGTCTAGAAATGGGGAGTCTACGCCTGTGGCGGTAAGTGTCCTAGACCTCGACAACGTGGAAGTTATAGGGGTCAGCACTGAAACGTATTTTTCTTTTTTTAGGGGCGAGCATACCAGGGAAAGGTTAGATGAAATGCTTTCAGATTTAGGCGCCTCGAGGCCAGATTCCACAGTGGTGCTGTTTATGGTAAACTGTGGTATGCTTAACTATCGAAAAGTTATAGGCGACCGGCTTATACAGATGATACAGAGCCCTACTGAAAATGGGCACAGACTCACGGTACTACCACGTTAGTAGGGTAATAGACTTATGGTTTCCACGGAAGAAATTTCTGAAAAGTCAAAAGAGTTGGGCACCATCCCGTTCTTCAAGGATGCGTTTTCTTTTCTCTCTAACATGTACTCGGAGGGTGGCCCCCTCTTTTACGGAGGTAAGGAGTACCGGACTTCCGAGCATGCCTACCAAGCCTACAAAATGACAAGCGAGGCCGACCACGAAGTCCTACGTAGGCTACATTCCCCCCCCTACGAGGCCAAGACGATGGCACGCACCATGGCTTGCCGGTCTGATTGGGATGACGTGAAAGTGGGCATAATGCTGGATGTTCTCAGGTTAAAGTTCTACTACCCTGCCATGAGGGATTTGCTCTTGGCTACTGGCGATGCAGAACTCGTCGAGGGGAATACCTGGCACGATACCTTCTGGGGAGTATGCCGCGGGTCAGGGCAAAATATTCTAGGCAAGTTACTCATGAAGGTACGGGGAGAGATGGTGCATCAGGGGTACCCGTCCACAAGCAGGTTCTCCCATAAGATATTCGAGCTGTTCCCCATTAATGACCTGGGGACCAATGCCCTTGGCCTGTGTGGTGAGGCAGGGGAGTTCGCCAACAAAGTTAAGAAGCGGATGTACGAGGAAGTCCCACGCGAGGCATTGTTGGAAGAGCTGGCAGATACCCTGTGGCATGTATCCCAATGCTCCACGTTACTGGGCAGTAGCTTGGACGAACTGATGGCCATATCCCTGGATAAGACCATTAAGAGGAATGCAGGTAAAAGTGCTGGTTAGATTCTTTAAGTATTTGTACGAGCCCCGTAAGTGTGTAAGGGGTTGTGGGGTGTCCCGTAGGACACGCAACAGGGCTTGGGTATTTTCCCAGGTGGCTTTTGACCCTACGGTTATGATGGCTTTGGTATTTGTATACTGGGTAAAACCCGTATTCCAACCCCTACTGATAATTTGGGTGGTTCTCTTTATATTTGGTATTGTCCAATTACCTTTGTGCCAATACGTTCTATTTAGGAAACGTCACAATAGGTTACTCACAATAGGTTACTCAGGAGAGGTTGTTGATTATGAGAACTAAGCAAGTCATAGTGGTCCGCAAGGACCTCAACATGCGAAAGGGTAAGATAGCCGCGCAGGCTGCTCACGCTTCCCTAAAAGTTTTTTTGGACAGGGCGGAAAAGAAAGGCGACGACTCCATCTTAATCACCGGCCTGGGAGCCGAGGAAATGGATTGGGTGTTCGGCGTATTCACCAAACCCGTCTGCAGCGTAGATTCCGAGGAAGCGCTCCTTGGGATTTATAACAAAGCCATTGAGTTGGGCCTCCCCTGCTCATTAATAACCGACTCCGGAAAAACAGAGTTTCACGGAGTACCCACCAATACTGCGGTGGCAGTCGGACCTGCGGAGGTAAGCAGGATAGATGAAGTCACAGCAGGACTACCACTTCTCTAGGAGAGAAAAATGAAAAAGATTGTCACCCTCGTTTCCCTGTCCATCGCCGCCATCGTAGCCACCACCTGGTTCCTTGGTAAAAAAACTCCAAAAATTCCTCAGTAAGATAAGGTCTTGCCATTTTGCAAACTTGTTAGTATTATTGTGGAATGAGTAAGTTTTTTGCATATGTCGTCGTAGAGGAATCCGTAACTGAACAAGGTTGTTCGGCGGTTTCTTGATGTCTGCATAGGATATTTAAAAAGAACCCGCCGGTAACCCCGGCGGGTTCTTTATTGCTCCCTTCGTCTAGCGGCCTAGGACACCACCTTTTCACGGGGGGTACACCGGTTCAATCCCGGTAGGGAGTACTTTACAGGCCTCTTAGCTCAGCGGTTAAGAGCGTCCGCCTTACAAGCGGAGGGTCAAAGGTTCGAATCCTTTAGGGGCCATAGTTTTATCATTTGCTCGTATCGTCCAGTGGCCTAGGACTCGGGATTTTCATTCCCGCAACGGGGGTTCGAAACCCCCTACGAGTACTTTTTAGCCTCGTAGCTCAGTTGGCTAGAGCACCACCTTGACAAGGTGGGGGTCACTGGTTCAAGTCCAGTCGGGGCTATGGGGCCTTAATGAACTTTAACTTCTTACCATCCTGGAAATGCTTTAAGCAGTATAGATAGGTCGCAGTGGTAGACATACCCCACTTGAGAGCTAGCCTTCTGTAGATTCCGTACATCTTTGGTTCCGAGTCAAAGTCCACCTTCCTGGAAGACTCAAGGGCTTTTCTCTTGGTATCCTCCGGGTGGTCACCTACCCCATCAGGCCTATCAGTCAACTTGCCCGATTTCTTCATTAGGCGTACGGTGTTGACGACATGCCTACGGCTTACCCCGTATTTTTTGGCTATGTCCTCTTCCCAGCCCTTGTAAGCTCTTACGTCGGTCCTACCTGTGAGGGCTGTGGCCAGGGAAGTACCCTTACCTACTTGGTGGTAGATATCAGGGAAGTGCTTTTTGCAGTACTTGTACACTCCCTCCACCCTCTTAGTTCCCCACTTACGCATAAGTATTGTGCTCCAATCCCTTTCCCCCATTACCTGCAAGAGATCATTCCTTCGCTCTTCAAGTACTGCCGGGTCCAGGGGCCTCCCACGGTAATCGTTCCGAGATATTTCTACCCTCTCAGTCATACCCTGTATGGGTAAACCTGTTATCTTAGAGACTGTCGCTGCGACATCCTCTACGCTCATGTCCTGGGGCATGGCCCTTATGATCCTATTTATAATAGATTTTTTGGTGAGGGGGTTACTGCGGGTTCTTGGGTTTTTAAGGTACTGGCGCTGAGAACCAGTACCCCCGGACTTTTTCGAGTACGGACCGCGGGGTCCACGGGGGCGGGCCTTCCTAATAGGGTAAGTACTTTCGTCTTTGTGCCACCCAGCCCACTTAACCACCAAGGACTCAGAGCAACCCCAGGAGTACGCTAGCAGCTCAGGCCAGTTGGGTAGCGTGTGCACTGCCAGGAAGTCTTCTCTTCTACGGGCGCTCGTGATCCTGTACGGGCTGCCCGGGATCTTTCTACCTAGGGGTCCGTGCAGCTTGCTCACATAGACACTTGCCGTACAGGTGCTGACGCCCCACATCTCGCTTAGCTTTGTCACGGGGTTGGTGTATTGTAGCACGGATAGAATGTCCGCTTGCCTGCTCTCTAACTTCTTTTTTTTGAGCATCTCTTTATGAATCTTACCTATACGGTAACCCGTTGAGGATGCTTCATCGTCGATAACGTCAGAAAGTAAAGCGGGGGATAGCTCACTAGCTCTAACTACCGAAGGGTTCCAGGCGAATCGTGTGTGCTTACATCCGGTCAGGATACTTCGGTGCTGTATGAAGTCCGAGACAAGTGAGCGCACGATCGGGTCCGTTGGGGTGTTGGGTCTTTTCTTTATACCACGCAGGAGCTTAGTCAGGGCGTAGGACACAGCACATTGACTAACCCCCCACGCCTCACCGGTCTTGGTCTGATTACCGCGAAAGTCCATTATTAAAGACACAAGTATGCGTGTCCACTTCACGTGGTCCGTGCCACTAACCGTGTCGGAAACACGGCCTATGTAGCTTTCGACCTCCACACGGGACACGCCGTCGTACTTCCACTCAAAGGCTGCCCTTATGAGGATTTGTACTATGCGGCGGGATATAGCCCCCTGGCTCAATCCCACTACCTGGGCAATCTCTTTTTGCTTGAGACTTTTGGCAAAGACACCCAGGATTATTGTCACATCCTTGGGGTCCAGCTTCGATAGAACCCGTTGGGTTTCATCATCCTTGTAAAAGTCTTCTTCCGTTTTGAAAGATTCCCACCTAAACTTAATCATGTTCATGAGGGATTCAAATTCGGTCGGGGCTGTGGTTTCTTTTATGGTGTTCATAGATCACTATACATTAGTGGCTATGAATTTTTAACCTAAGCGTACAATTGGGAGGTGGCCAGGATCCTATCGGCTATGTGGTCTATGACCCCCGCACGGCTATAGTAACCGGAAGTGACTCGAATCTGTAGGTACCCTAGCCTTATTAAGGCCAACTTCTCGGCTCTATTATTCTCGGCGTGCTCCACACTATCCTTAGCGGGGGGTACCCGTACATGACGGGTAGGGGCATCTACGGGGTCAATGTTCATTGCTTAGGTTCTCCTAACCACCATTATCGGCCCCAGGGCATTAAACCTTTAGCTATTACCTAAAGTTTGTTAAAAATGGCCAGGAATGTCTATATATGCTAATGATATGCAGTCTAACTATAGGAAACCCATGTATCACCTTACCATGCCAGACGAAACCTACCAGGCGCTCAGGGAGGCTTTTAAAGAAGCCTGGAAGCTACTACAAGGGGATTTTGGCTACTTGTTCAAGCTGCGTGATAAGGATGCCCAAGGCATACCCCTGGACCCTGCCTACATCAGACAAGCTAAGAAAGAAATTCTACCAAGGATCAAGGCTGCCATGTGCGAAGAAGGTCAACAGACCATGCCTCTACCTGAGCGTAATGCGGAGCAATGGTACTTTGTTAGAAAGGAACTCCGAAAGAAAAATCACACATTGGTACTAGATGCGGATACGTGCTGGCTCGTAAGCAGCATAAGCGACTTCTACGCCAGGCTACATTTAGGACAGATGGGTAAAGCCTTTGAGCAAATAGCTTACAAGGGTTGCCCTTTGTGGGATTTAGGATGGAGGGAGATCTTCGATTTGGATAATGCCTGGAAGTCCTCTATGTTTGGACTAGGTCCCAGCACGTCTCTGGGGGTTGGAAACAGGGAAGCGACACACAAGAAGGATATCCTTTTTAGCCTTCACCAAGTTGTGCGCTTTCGCTTATCCATCGATCGGAATCCTTCGTGCGATCCATGGAATATTTATTACAGCCCACCAATGAATTATTACGGCCCCGTGCCACTCAGTACCCTTACTAAGGAAAAATAATGCCTACAATTATAATCAACGGTGGCGACCCCCTAGATGGTTGCCCAGAAACATACGAACAAGCACACGCCTGGTCGGACCTATCCAACAAGGGTATACCCTATAACGGGCCCAGGTGGTCATGGGATTGCGGGTTCAAGTTGGATTTTGACGGACAAATGAAACTATTAGGGTTTATACCTGTTAGCGTGTCCAGCAGATTCTATCCGCCTAAGGAAGTCTACGGACCCACATGGGACGGCAGTGTTGACTTGGTATTTGGGGGTAGGTTTAGAAAGTCTAAAAGATTTGACGAGGCCACACTGGAGAGCTTGGTAAAGCGTGTGGAGAAGTACTTGGGTGTTAAAAGGACGGGTGTGATACCTACTATGGCGGGTTTTTCTGCTAGGGAAGTAAATAGGCATGGATCTAAGTAAAATGCTGAGGGTACCCAGGGCGGTACCAAAATGGCGTCCTTTCAAATCCTACCCGAACGCCACACACCCGAGATGGTTACCTCCTGAAAAAAAATGGGTTTTGGTACGGATAGGGCAGACGATGCAGGGGTTGCCAGATCCAGTGTGCGTAGGGTACCTTAAGTACCACGCGGGTGTAAAAACAGAACCCTACTTTGTTACCCCAGGTTTCACGATGGGAACTGGTGACGGTAGGGTTTTGGAGTGGTGTGACTGTCTACCTGATGACTTTAAATGGCCAGCCTGAGGGGGGTGATGTGATCATAGGGATCGATTTGGACAATACGCTGTTTTCTGACTTTGCCATCAGTAAAGCAGCCAAGGAACTAGGGTACCCCCACAGGAACACTGACCACATGTCCTGGAACCTAGTGGGATTTCCAGAGGACCTCCGTGCAAGGGTGCGTGAGTTGTGGGTGGACGATGAGTACATGGGTAGCTTACCACCCGTCGAGGGTAATGCCAAAATACTTAGGGAATGGAAGGACGCTGGGCACGAGGTCAACATAGTGACCGCACGAGGAGAAAGGTTACGGGAGTCCACCATAGAGATGGTGGAAGAGCACTACAAAGGGTTGGTGGATTACATCACGATGGTCCGTCCTGACGAGGACAAGGTACCTGTTTTGAAAAAAATAGGGGTGGACGTTTGGATTGACGATTCCCCCGACCAAGTCCGTAAGACCGTGGCTGCTGGCATACCTACCATCCTTGTTACTAACCCACACACCAAGTACAATTGGGAGGTGCGTGATACGTTTTTCAACGTGCCCCGATTTGAGTCCGTAGCACAGATTCCAAAAAATTTCATTGAGGGTATTGTTTTTCATTAAAACCTTTAGTAGATTTGATGCTATGAAAAACTTGTTCAACAGAAACTCCTTATCGCTATGTTTGTCATGGCTCAGTCTGTCCAGACCTGAGGTGGGTTTCTGTTCGCATAGCTCGTAATATCGGTAACGATGTAATGAAAGCGAAAGGGCTCACCTAGTAAGTGAGCCCTTTCGCTTTTTTGGTTTAAAAATGGATTAGATGCTTGTAGATATAGGAAGCGTGGCAGAGATGGATGATTGCACTCGACTGCTAATCGAGTGGGGCCTAAAAACCTCCGGGGGTTCGAATCCCTTCGCTTCCTCGAAACAACAACTGGAGTCAGCATGGCCACATTGGAAGAGAAAAAACAGAAGCTTATAGCCCTCGTAAACAAGATCGACGAAGTGGGTGAGGTGCAGAGTGGGATCTACGACTACATGGATCAGTTAGTAGCCCAGGACGATGTCCTCAAGGAGATCGAGACTGCAGTGGCGGAGATGAGGAGAACCTCGTGTACTAAGATTAGCACTTGGATTCATGAGTTTGGGAGCAGACACCGGGAAAATTTCGAAGAAAGAAATGCTCTGGTGAAGGCTGTGTCGGGCGGAACCCAAGGTTGAAAAACGGAAGGTACCGCTATTGGTAGTAAACCAGACTTGAAATCTGGGGGTGGGGTGAAAGCCGCGGGGTTCGATTCCTCTACCTTCCTTAGGAGAGATACCGTATGAGAAAAAGGTTCACGGCCATGGAGATGTAACACCTAACAAGGAGTTACATCATGAGATCAGGGACTAAAGCTGCGACTAGTGAAACTGACGACAGCAGAACTTACAGGCTAATCCGCATGAGAGTGTACGGATGCTGGAGTTGGTATAGGCCATGGTACCATAGGGGGACACCCTACCGGTCCTGGAAGAGCCATAGAAAAACACAGTACAAGGAGTACTGACATGATAGGATACACAGCCATGGAGATTTAGGTAAACCTTAATTGGGAGACCTAAATCATGAATGGATCAAAAAGATCTTGGAAGAGAAAGAACGATTGGCATAGTAAAGAGTTTCGGTACGGCCTTAAGAAGTATGGTAAGAGGAGATCCTCCATCATTATTCGAAGGACCCCCGTAAACGTAGATGTACCAGACGGAGGGTATCACCGTAAGTCCCTGTATTGGGATTACTATGATCCGTGGTGGTAGAGTTTTAAGCCGGTGTGTCGGAATGGCAGACGAGGGGCGCTAAGAACGCCCTGGTGGGAAACCCCGTGGAGGTTCAAGTCCTCTCGCCGGTATAGTGTTTAGGAGAAGATGCGAGTGGTCAGCGAGCCGCTTGGAAAGCGGTCGGGTGTAAAAGCCTTGTGGGTTCGACCCCCACCTTCTCCGCTAATTTTTGTAAAGGGGCCAGTATGGCAGTGACATTTACGGTAGATGATGAGGATGAGAAAAAAGTCAAGAAGTGGTTCATAGAGCACGAGTGCCACGAACCCTCTAAGCAGGCTAAGCTCCGCACGCTGGTGTACTCTTTCTGTGCAAATGGGTTGGGGTTGGTAACCAAGGTGAAGTGCACCGGATGCAATAGGGAACTGAACCTGACCGATGTAAGCACCTGGTGAATATATTCAACAAGACCAAGGGGTATGTACCACCCGGAGCTGTGTACATAGGTAGACCCTCCAAGTGGGGTAACCCCTTCAGCAGTAAAGAGGGGACACTTGCAGACCACGTGGTTGAGGACACCCAGGAAGCCCTGGACAGCTACTACGAGTACTTCAAGAGCAGTCCCGAGCTCATGAAGGCAGCGAGAGAAGAATTGGTGGGGAAAGATTTGTTGTGCTGGTGTAAGCCCAAGCCGTGTCACGGAGACGTGATAAAGAAGATTTTGGTGGAAGAAGGACTAGAAGAAGATTGATACGCGCCTGTGGTGGAATTGGTAGACATGCCAGACTTAGGATCTGGTTCCGCAAGGAGTGAGAGTTCGAGTCTCTCCAGGCGTACTTAGGAGAATTGTATGAGAAAGAGAAATGTAAAGATAGCCGTTATAAATTCGTCCCTTGATAATCCGTACCACTCGTATGGGGATCACTGGGTGGACGGGTGGAATGACGCCGAGGTGGAGGTGACCGTCTTCAGGTACGACCAGATACCCACCATACCTCCCACGTTCGATCTCTACTTCTTCGTGGAAGTAAGGTACGAGTTGCACGATATCCCTTGGTACCTGTACCCGCGGGTGCTATGGTCGTGGGACTCGCACCTGATACCCATGGATACGCTTGCTGATTACACCCGGTACTTCAGCACTGTGTATCTTGCTACCAAAAAAGAAGTTGATTATCTGAAGGGGTCAGGTTTTAAAAATGTGAAGTGGCTGCCCGAGGCTTGTAATCCTAGGGTGCACAGACGCCACGAGGATGTTGAACCTGCAGAAACTATCGCGTATGTAACCAACCCGAGTAGGCAGCCCGAACGAAATGGTCTGAACAAGAACTCCTACATTGAGTTCTTGAATAATGGACCCCACAGTTTCAGGCACACCAGGGGTGTATTCGGGGAAAGCTATGCCAGGGCTATGAGTGGCTCTGAGCTTAGTATCGATTGGCCGGTGGGGACTAATGTTGGTACCCGTATGTTTGAGGCTCCGGCCATGGGGTGTGCCGTAATCCGTTCTCTCCCCTCCATAGGGGATGGTAACGGCATGGAGGAGATGCTTACTGAAGGTGAGCACTTCCTGGGTTTTGACGACACCCTAGAGGGTCTGGACAGGGTCCTGAAGTTTGCCACGGATCCAGCTAACAAGGGTAAGATGGATGCTATGAGGGAAGCGGCTAGGGATTTGGTTTTGAGTAAGCACACCTATGCCCACCGGTGTGTAAGGGTGTTAGAGGATTTTGGTTTATGATATCCGCGCTTGTGGCGGAATGGTAGACGTTGGGGACTTAAAATCCCCTGGCCGTAGGTCGTGAGGGTTCGAGTCCCTCCAAGCGTATATTGCTCAGGTGGTGGAATGGTAGACGCGCCGGACTCAGAATCCGGTACCCGCAAGGGCGTGAGGGTTCAAGTCCCTCTCTGAGCACTAAAAGGAGATTACTGATGGACGCAGAAACAGAAAAATTCTACAAGGATGAGGAGGCAAAGGCAGTCTCCTACGCCACTATGCTTAGCAAACGGGGAGTAGTGCCCGGGTGTGTGGCGGAATCTTTGGCTTCCTTGACTAAAAGAAGGTTCCCACCGACGGTGGCCGGTCGCAGGGCAGGGAGGCTGGGTTAGCATGATGGTATGGTCCAGCACTCATAAGGACCCACCCGCAAATGGAGCGGGGGTGTACGCTGTCTGCAGCAGGTCAGGTAAGAAGACCCTGGCTGTCTACAGGCCCCATAAGGGAGTGGGTGAGGAGTGGGTAGATTTTTACACACGTAAAACCATCCGCCCTAAACTCTGGTCCCACGTAGCTCTGGATTTGGACGGTTTAGTTAGGGCCATAACTGGGAAGCGCCGAGCGGTTTTACCCTGCATGCCCATTACGGAGAGGGAAAAACTGGCGAGCGCCGAGAACAAAGGGCACAGCAGCGGTATCATGGAAGCAGCTGAGGTGGTCATGCATTGGAAATACATGGATTGACGTGAGCTCTCATGGCGGAAAGGTAGACGCGGGGGATTCAAAATCCTCTGGCCGCAAGGCCGTCCAGGTTCGAGTCCTGGTGGGAGTACTAGAAATTGAGCGTTGGCTCTCCTACTGGTGTGGGAAGCGGTCTCCAAAACCGTGCCGAAAGGTTTGTAGGTTCGAACCCTGCCCGACGTGCTAAACAGTCTTTAAGGAGGAAGTCATGGACTATCCAAAAATTCTCATGGGTGCAGAAAACCCTAACGGGTGGAAACTAGAATCTTTACTGGAGAAGATCGAACAGGAAGTGGAGGCTAAGTCTGAAAAGATCATGGAGTCTACCCACCCCATGAGAGATAGTATTCTGAAAAACAACTATGAGATATGTGGTCTACTGGCGCAGGCCAGGGCTCTTCAGGTGGACACCTACGAGAATCTGGGCATAGTGTCCAAAGATGAGGGTCCTCTACATCCTAGGCTTTAACAATCTACGCCGTCGTGTTCCGAGTCTGGTCGAAGGTGGCGGACTGCAAATCCGCAGGGAGGAATCCCCGACACTGGTTCAAATCCAGTCGATGGCTTAAAATTAGTCCCCCGCCAAAGCGTGCTGGGACCAAAATTTCTGGGACGACTCTAAGTCCCTTACCCTAGGGTCTGTAGGCATTTGTGTGGCTAGTGGACCGCCGTAGATGGCAAATAGAAACTTGGCGTCCGACTTACCCTTAGCGTCCGGCCCAAACACCACAGAAACCTTATCCGTCCAACGGACTTTCTTTGAAGTGTCTTTCAACAAACGGAAGTCGTACTTCTGCCCACGCCAGGGCTTGTACACCACCTCTTCCTCCGTAATGGGGTCATCACCCATAGCGGGTCCGTATAGCTCGCTGCGGACTGCCACAGGGGCCCCCATAAATGTGGCGGACACTACGATACCGTTGAAGGGGATGGCGTTGATCTGTTCTCGCACCCACGGCAGTATCTCCTGAATGTCGTCAGGTATCTTGGTACGAATGATAAGTCGTTTTGAGCTTTCCATATTCAATCCTTACAAAAGGGGTCGAATATGAATATAAAGAGGAAGGCCCTATTTAACCTTTGCCTGTACCCATGTACTCCTCATAAGTCCGGAACCGGCTTTCCCATGCATGCTTGCACAAGTGCTCTACAGGTATAGAAACCGCCTTACCCTCACGAGTAAGCTTCAGGCATGCCAACCTACCTGTGTCAAAAATCCATCCCCAGTACAGGGCGCTTTCGTCCAGTGTAGTGTTATACACTTCTTCCAGTATGTCATTCCAGGTGTATGATCCGATTTTGAATTCAAAATCGTGCACCACGCTGCATAGTGCTTCCCTACGGTTTTCCAGATCGTTACTATCATCGCTGTCCTGGAAAAGTTTAGTAGTCCTATCCACCAGGTCTTGCTTTCGTTTGGCCAGGTCTGTACAGGCCAGAGCGTAATCCTGGGTCCTTCTTAGTGTAGGTAAAGCATTAGGGTTGCTTTTCCACCACTCGTCATAGAGATCCCAGGCGTCTACCGCCATCCACACGGGCGAGTGCTTTTCACCCCAGTCGCATTCCACAAATGATATCATGGAAGGGACATCTTGCCCCAGCCTAATGGCAAAGGTGCTAATGTCTATGCGGGAGTTACCCTCCGATGTTCGGGGGTACACCATTATTTTGCTGCGGTCCTTAAGCTCAGAAAGCAGGGCAGTCTTAATGTCACCGTTTATGATAACGTCCTGCTCTATGTGGATCATGATCTCGTAAGTTTTTTGGTGCAGGTACTTCATGGCAGCGTCCAACGAAGCTCCGTGCCCTACTATTCTGCTAGGGATCTCAACGGCCCCCAATTCTTCAGTAAGGTAGGTTCTGACGGAGGGGTCGTATTTAGAATTCAAGGTGAAGTAAAGATCGTCCTGGGGGTACAACTCCCGGATCCTTCTCATGGTGTTCACACCCCATGTCATAGAAGGGTTATTCTTTTCGTACATGGGGGTGTAAAAGGCCACACTGCGGGGCCGGGTAAAACCAGAATCTACGCCGGGGTTTCTCTTTAAAACCTTTTTCCAGGAGGGGTGCATATGAAGGGCGTTGGTGGGGATAGGCTCCAGTGTAGGAGAAAACATCTTCTCCTCGCAGTACTGTGGACACGTTCCTCCCTCGATAAAGTGCTGGTACCTAGAACGCACATCTTGGGAAATGGGTATTGGTATAAATCCGCTGCCAACCAGGTGCTGGTCTTGGGTGCAGGCTAGGGCAAACTCTTTCCTATCTGTACAGGTAGGTACCTTCCTAAGCTGGTCCCTTAGAAAGTGCCTGACGGGTATATTGTAGTCGGTTACCCTTCTGTGGTTGGGGGAGAAAGATATACCCTGGAGATACACAGATTTAGGGAACATACCGACGGGGTATCCGAAAGCCTCAGCTAGGTAGCCAAGGTACACATCCTCGGATCCGTATCGTCCGTGAAAGTATGAGTGGAACAAAGCCCCCTGCACTATTCTCACATTTTTTATGAAATCACTTCTTACCAGTAGGCCACAGGTGTAGATCCCGTTGTCACCGTGTTCCCCTATGGCGCCGACACCTATAAAGGGGTTGTCTGTAAAGTTTTCCCCAAAATACTTCTCGCGCTGGTCGCCATCCCCTATTCGAATGGTAGCTAGGGCATACCTATCCCGTGCCTCTCTCAGTAATTCCACACTAAGTCCAACCGGTACCCTATCCCCGTCCAGCATCAGAACTGAAGAGTTAGGCCTAATCATGTCGAGGCCAGCATTCCTCGTCCTGCCGGCCTGGTGGCCTTCCCCAAACTTGTTTACCACGAAGGGTATGCTCCAGGACGATATGATGTTACTGGACTTGTCGCTGCACCGGTCCAACGCATAGGTTACAGGCACAGAGGGGAGTTGCTTCCTAAGAGCCTCAAGCATAGGTGTGACACTGTCCACTTGGTCGCGGGACACTACCAGGACATGGAATTCTGGATCTTTACGGCTCATGGTAAACCTGTGTTATGTTTATGCTGGTCCCCACCCATTAGTAGATTAGAAACTTTTTCAAAAAGAAAAACCGGGCAGCGCGGGCTACCCGGTTTAAAGTGCATAAATTTTTAGAGGGGGCCGTACATGCGAATCAGCTTGGCGGCATGGGATAGCATGAAAATTCTTTCCATGTGGTTAAAAGCTACGTCGTATTCCTTCAAGTCCGTGATGGGGATCCATTTTACTTCTTCCACTTCATCGGGCTCACAGTGGCTGGTAGAGGTAGTGGGGAGCCCCTCTCGGGCCTGGAAATCCATGGCGAAGTAAAGAGACACATTCTGAACGGCATCGGTGGGTCCACTTACGTTAGAATTGACGTAGACTGGTTGTCCGCTGCAGAAGCAGGAATGGGAGTAATCGGGCAGAGCTGTTACATCAACACCAGTCTCTTCCCATGTTTCTCTTAGGGCAGCCTCAGCCACGGTCTCACTGTAGTCTAGGTAACCACAGGGAAGTACCCAGCGTCCAACATTGTTAGGGGCCCCACGTCCGCGTTTGTTCATAAGGACGTGTGGGACACCTTTATGGATACCTACCAAGAGGCTTACGACGGCACACGATCGGCTTATCCAAGTCTTACCCACATCGCTGGCGTCGGCCACACGGTTAGGGTTATTAAGGAAAACAGGTTCCATCAATTAGCCCTCCGAGTAGCTCTATCCCTACGGGGGTCGTAGACGACTAGCTCCGGCACAACCTTGAAGTTTTCCTTCACATAGTCGATGCCCTTCGACTCCTCGCACACAGTGACCAGGGTAAGGTGGTCTGTACCGCGTTGCAGGGGGGACAGGGAAGTGTGAAGAATGATCTGGTCGGGGTAACCAGATGATCTGATGACTTGGACTTTACCTACCCCTAGGTCAAAGGGTACGCCTTCACCGAGATCTTCAGATCCTTCGGATACTGACGCACGTTCCTTATCCGCCTTGCGGTCTTCGTCCGTAGTTTCTTTGAGGTGGATGTCCGAAGTGGACGGTACCACTTTGAATACTTCCTGGATATAATCAACGGTGTCACCAAGGGTGGCTATGGCTATGAACTCATGATGAGCTTTTTTGCTTTCCGCTGGAGGTAGGGACGTGGTGAGGAATACCTGATCAGCGATGACTCCACCGCCCAGGGCAACTTCAGCTTTAAGTATACGAATGGAGGCAGTCACGTCCTCAATAAAGAATTTCTTTTTCATCATGGTTTTTCTCTGGTTTTAGGGAAATACAAACCTATGGCAATATATAGCCCAAGATTTGTTATTTAACCAGATTTTTAGGAATTAAGCAGATCGGAAGCAATTTTACGGAGAACGTCGGCAGCGGACTTTTTCTTGCCGCCCTTGTCACCCTTCTTCATGTTCTTCCACACACCCATGACTATGGCGTAAAAATCGTCATCCTTATCAGTCTTGTGATACTGATCCTTGACTATCTTCATGGCAAGTTGCCATTTCTTTTCGTCTGCTTTTGTTTTTACTACTCCATGAGGCATGCTCCCCAGGATAGGATGAGAAGATTATAGCCGACTTTCCTTCCTATTTCGGGCAACTTTCTTTGTTTTTTCCTCTCCTGCCTTAGATGAGTTATCGAAATCCCACTCTATGTAATCCACGTCAGCTTTTCCTCTAGATGCGTACACTTCCTTACGGTGGGGTTCCCCCATACTACTTCCGGTCACACAAGCAAAAAAAGTACTTACACTCGGATCTCCGAGGTAAGGTAGCACTAGGGATATGTTAGCTGTGTCTGGCCATACCTCCAGAATGACTTTTAGGTCTACTATCCAAACATCCCCACCCTTTTTCAGGTTAAGGGCTAAATGGTAATAGGGGCCGTATAAGGGTAGCCATCCTAAGGGTCTTTCCGGTGCCTCATTGACATTTGCGGATAACTCCCACCCCTTGTTTACAATGCTCCTTACATTTTTAATAAAGAGCTGGGGAGCCCTATGCAGTAGATCCACTAGCATGGGGTGATTCCTACCCTGTATGTGTGGTAGGTGTCTTTTTCTCTTAGTGACTTTCAAGATCCTTCCTTTGCGTGCGTAGGGAACCTTCTTTACCCATGTATAGAGCGAAAAATGATTCAACATTGGGGTCTCCCAAATGCTCTATAACATCTGCGACGTTCCCTGCTTTGCTGAATACGTGGGTAAGGCGAGTAAGGTCAATATCGTATTCGTCGTGGGGACCCCGTACGGTAAGGTGGGAAGGAGGGGTCCTATCCACAGGAGGGGGAGTTACGTCCCCATTGTTGTTGAAATATCTTAGGGCAAGCGTCAACCCTACCGGATCTTTGGTACGTTGGAAAAAGAAGGAGTACCCGTTTTCTTCAATCTTTTTTTGGAAATCCCTAAACAGCGGTGAAATACTAATGTCACGGAATACCTGCAGGGCCTCCTTGGACACAGTTTCCCTGGGGATACGCATAACCCCTACGGAATGCATGGGTAAAAGTTGTGGTACGACTCTACGTACGGGTATATTCATGGCCAAAAGCAACCCCTTGGCTTATAGGTTAAATAGCATAAGAGTGAATCCGGTCGGACAGTTCCTTAGTTTTGCTAGGCACTAGGACCCCGGAGTACCGCGCTGTCTCGATCCCACTGGCCACCAGAAAAACATCCACGTATGGCAGGTACTCGTCGACGTTTCCCGGAGTTATGCCACTGGCTAGACCTAGAGGGTGGGTGCCGGCGCCAGATCGTAACGTCTTAACTTTTTCCAAATCCGTAGCCACGCCGGTACCAGACCCACTGGTGGTAATGATATCCACGAAAGGTTTGGACTTCTCGGCGGCACTTGCTTGCATGGAGCTATGGACAGGTCTCTGGTATTTGAACGCCACACCGCCAAAGTACAGGCCATCCCATTTATTTTTCAATCTTGAGCTTAGGAATAAGGAGGCTTCCTCCTGGTCATCGAGCCTTTCGTCGACCCCAGCGTTGTCCGACCATATGCCGCCAGCAGGTAAACCCAAAACCCTACCAATGGTTTCAGGGGCTGGTGTATCCAGAAGGTTGACACCCACCCACAGGTCCGGGTAGCGACTGTGTACCTCAGGTATAAAGGCAAGGAGTTCACTGGAGGACATACCCTGGTCGATAAGGAATATGCCGTCAGCCCCTGCCTCTACAGCAACACGTATGCTTTGGAGAGCTATGCTCTTGGTGATGGGGTGGATAACGGGGAGGAACACTTTGGGGGTTCCGAACACTTCTGTAATCCTACTAGCGTGCATGGGGTATCCTCACAGGGAGTACCCACAAGTAACCGATTCTTTTTCTAAGAACGATCGCTCAGCGGGGTCCATTTCAAGTTTGTATTTCTTTTTTACTGCCACCCAGATGGTCAGGTAACCACATCTAAAGGATTCGTTAGGCGGCATCCACTGGTCTGGGGACCTTTCCCCTTTGGATCGGTTGGCTCCCCGGTAGACAGCCATTAGGTGAAAGTTTTCCAAGTCATTGTAGAAGGCTTTTTTCTGCTCGTGTGACCACGCCCAACCTCCTGATTCGTGGGCCTCTTTGAGGGGGACCACATGATCGATGTCTAGCATACCTGGATCGGTGAAGTACCTGCCTGTGTAGTGACAGAACCAAAGGCCCGATCGGATCACACATCTGGAAGATTTTTCTACGGGCGCCAAGGACTCTGAGGAAAGTACCTCCGCTCTGGTGTCAAGACAATCACCGTCCTCGTCATCCCACGAGTTACCCCAGGACGACCTATCGTACGGGGGGCTGGTCCACGACGGTGGTATCCGCTGCTGTGCACAATGGAACCGCTACGGAAAGTAGTAGGGCTACTAGGATTTTGGAGTATGACATTTGTCGACCTGCGCCAGTATGCTCTCAACCGGATTACTGGCGGGATGGGTTTGTTGCATCACTAGGGCGTCCAATCCCGCCAGGACCCTGTCGTCCTCTAGCGCTGCAATTTCTACGTCAACCTTCGCTGACCATTTATTGTATAGCCTTCGGTTTTCAGTGACATGCCGGGGCTCACCAAGCTCACCTTCTGTAAAGTGTAGTTTGGTTTGCTCGTCTTCCGTCAGGAACCCACTGATGTCCCCTTGCACTTCTTCAGGTATGCGGTACCCATGAGCTTCCACATAGTGCCTAACCAGTACGGGCATCACGTAAAATTTACCGGATTTACCAGTGAACCACATCTCCCCGTTCCCCATGCCTTTCTCGCACCACTGGCATCCGTGGTAACCACGATATAGGTTGAGAGTGGGGGCTTGTTCCAGTAGCTTACTGAAGGAAGGTAAAAGGGGGTCCCCGGTGGTGGGCATATCCTGGCTGCTCTTGTCAAGCCAACCCACAGCTAGCACGTACGGGTTAGCGTTATTTCTGTAGGTGTATCGGGTAAGGTCCTGAATGTAGCTCATTTCGTGTGCCCCACTGTTCCGCCTGTAAGCATACGGAGGGCTTTGGCGTATTTCGCCAAATTTCTACCTGCCTTAGGATTGTCCAGGTCGTTATCTTCCAACCTCGTTACATCGGAGTTGTGGATAAGGTCCTCTATCTTTACAGCCCTAGCTATGGGGTTACCTGCCAGCCTTTCGACGTAGCAAAGGTATTCATCCTCCTTGGCACGAACAACAGACAGGGAGGCAGATATACCCCAGACCTTATAAAAGGATACACGTTCCTTGATATAAGCTAGATCCTTAACATGGTTTAGTAGCACCAGAGCTTCCAACACGTCCTCGGGGCACCCCTTATCCCGAAGTCTTTCTTCGGTCCAATCCTTGGGGAAATCCTCAAGCAGGTCGTGGAGTAGGCCCGCTATTTGGAAAGAATTACTGTATCCCTTCATTTTCAGATGGTGGGCTACATGCAGCAGGTGCTTTACATAGTCCACCCCTCCCTTGTCCTTGACTCCCTTAAACGCAGTTGCCACTATAACCAGGGCCTCACTGAAATCGAACTTAGACATTACACACTCCTTGAATGAATTAATATATAGCCGCGGGCATAAGTTTTTAACCAACTTGTTAAAATTTCAGTGCCCAGTCTATATAATGCATTTAGGACGTGTGGTATGTTTAGAAAAAAGGTATGAAGATGGAAATCACTAAAGAGGCATTAGAGGCAAAATTAAAAGAATTTGCAGAAGAGAAGGGAATCCACATCCTGTTGGCCGCTGAGAGCGGGAGCCGCGGGTGGGGTTTCCATAGCCCTGACTCTGATTATGATGTAAGATTCATATTCGCTTGGCCCAGGGAAAACTACGAGTCCCCTTTCCACCCAGGTGATGACGTTCTGCATTTTATGGACGATACCAAGGTTATCGACATAGAAGGATGGTCCCTCAGTAAAGTACTTAGGTCCTTGCATGCTGGTAACACGGTGCCTATGGAATGGGCCCAGTCCCCCATCATTTACCACGACCATCTGAACTTTCGGGATAACCTGGTAAACACCTTCAAGGAAGGTGATGTGTACAGGTCAGGGCCGGTGGTTGCCCACTACACTGGTTTGGCCAAAAAAGCTTTAGGTAAGTGGAACCCCCTAATGGGTGAGAAGATTCGAACCAAGAAGCTATTCTACGCACTGAGGTCGATTCTGTGCGCCCGTCACGCCATGCAACTGAGTTACATGCCCCCTATGCAGTGGAAGGACCTATTGGGCCAGTGCACTGTGTTGGGGTCAGACGAGAGGGAGACTATCGCTTGGTTGGAAAAAGAAAAAACTGCTAATGGTGAGCACCACCAGGTGGAGGTGCCCCCCTGTGTGGTTTCTTTCATCACTGAAAGCATGAAGGGGATGAACGACTGGCTCGACCAAAACGTGAAGAAACCTCTGCCCCCTAGGGATAAATACAATGATTTTTTCCGGTCTGTTCTGAGGAAGCTATGAAAATCACAACCATAGAAGAATTAAGGGAGTCCGGAAGGATCATTTACGAAGCCATCTGTGGTTCAATGTCATTTGGGTTGGCTACCAAAAAATCAGACATGGATATACACGGGGTATACGTGGCTACCCCTGAGATGCTTTCTAACATCCACGGTACGGTGCCTCCTATCATAAAGGACCCTAACTCCGACACAGAATACTGGGAAGTTAGACATTTTATGAAGATGCTTATGGAGGGTAAACCCAACGCCCTAGAGCTGCTGTACAGCCCCAGGCATTGCATACTGTACCGTCACCAGGTTATGGACCGTCTTCAACCATACGACCAGTTTATCAGTAAGGCCTGTGACGGTACCTTTTACCGGTACGCCATGTCTCAGGTGGAGAAAGCCCGCGGCCAGAATAAGAAAATAGTAAACCCTATGCCTGAGAAAAGAAAGAGCGTCTTGGACTTCTGTTATTTTATGGAAGACGGCAAAACCCGATCGCTGTTAAGCCTAGGTGCAGAGGAAGACTTCGTAGGTAGAGGGTGGGGGCTGGCGGCCATCAATCACGCTCCCTACACGTATGCCCTTTATAAGGCTCCGAGTGAGGGAGATCCATGGGCCCATGGTATCATCCGTAATTTGGAAAGCTCTAACGAGGTATGCCTCAGCTCTGTGCCCAAGGGTGTACCCTTGTTCGGTTATGTTGTGTGGAATAAGGATGGGTACACCATGCACTGCAAGCAGCACCGGGAATACTGGGAATGGGTTAAGAACCGTAATCCCGTGAGATACGAGGGTACTGTTTCCCACGGTAAGGGTTATGATGCCAAGAACATGATGCACACCATGAGGTTGCTGCACGTGGGTTTGGAGATAAGTAAGGGCGAGGGCATCCGGGTAGATCGCACCCATGAGCGGGATTACCTTCTCTCTATCAAAAGGGGTGACTTCGAATTTGACGGTCTCCTGGAAAAAGCTAATGCTATCGTGGCTCAGATTAACGATAACACAAAAGACACCACACTCCCCGAACCAATCACCCCCGAGAGGGCGGAAGAGTTCGTGGTCATACTGCGGTCGTCGTTGAATTAACTCCTAGCGAACTTTTTTGCTAGGGGGTTTAAAATTTTGCAAAGAGTTTATATATTATTGTACAAACGATAATATCCAACTGAAAATAAGGGGTTTAGTATGCCAGAAGCAGTTAAGGTTACCTTCGATAAGAAACAAGTGGCTTCCTTTGATGTGGATGCTCAGAAAGGATTTTCCCACCGGTGCCCCGAAGAGTTACCGGTAGATGGCGCCGAGGATATTGTTGAGGAACTCAACCTACAGGCAAACTACGCCCGTTACCGGGTAGCCTCCAAGGATTGTCACAGTCCATCTGCCTACTGGAGAGTTAACCCGCAGCACCCACAGTTTCAGCCTGTAAAGGGATACCCAGACCTGGACATTTACTGGAAGGTTCACTGTGTGCTAGGAACTCCTGGGTACGAGTTGTTGGATAAGCTCCCGCACCCAAGTGAGTATGACTTCATGGTCAATAAGGGTATGGAGCCTGACATGCACCCCTACGGTGCTTGCTACCATGATCTTGCTGATGAGATCAGTACCGGTGTTATCGAGTGGCTGCAGGCTAAAGGTGTGAAGGCAGTTGTCGTAGGTGGGCTTGCCACTGATTACTGCGTAGCTAAGACCGTGCAGCAATTGGTAGCCGCTGGATTCCATGTGTTCGTCAACATGGCCGCTTGCCGTGGCATCTGGGCTACCACTACCCCAGAGAAGCAGATCTCTCAATTCAAAAGTTGGGGTTGCACTGTCTTAGACAACAGTGAGCAACTGGAACTCTACGTCAAGGGTACTGTGAACCCCCTGAAGGTTCTGGCAGGTTATGCTGTGGATATCCACACGCAAGCAGGAGCCAAGTCCTTTGATGAGTTATTGGACATCAATGAAAAGTTTGAGGGTACTTGGGATAAGAACTCCAATTTGCTCGTGGTATTTGATGACGCTGAATGCCAGGGCTACTATGGGGCTCCTTGTAATAACTCGAAGATCATCAACATCAACGTAGCTAAGCGTATGATCCGTGAAGCACGTGAAAACAGTGGCTTGTAAGCCTAACATTAAGGAAAAGGTTAAAGCATGAACCGTATCATTAATTCTGTGGCTGACAATGATCTGTACAACTTTCACATGGGAGATTTCTTCTACCATAATTACAGGGGTGCACCGGTAAAGTATACCTATAAAAACAGGGATCTTAGTATCGACCTGCGCCCCGTCGTAACGGACTTACGGGAACAATTGGAAATGATGGCTGACCTTGTACTAACGGATAACGAGGCCGAGCACATGCTGGCTAACTCTAAGTGCTCTGAGGAATACCTGGAGTACCTGACGAAGACCAAGGTGTTCAACCCTCGGGATTACCAGATCAATTACAGTAACGGTCTTCAGATTGGTTATGGTGGTGAGGTACAGGATAAAATGTATTGTGAGGTAAGTCTCATGTCCGTCGTAAGTGAGCTCCACTTCCGTCACCTATATGCCGATCGCTATGATGAAGTTTTGGCATCCGGGGAAAAATGGTTACAAGAGCAGGTAGCCTGGCTCAATGAACATGCCCACCCCAAGTTATCCATTCTGGAAATGGGGGGCCGCCGTCGGTTCTCTTATGACCACCATAAGAAGGCTTTGAAGTCTTTCTGGGAAGGAACCAAGGTATTTAAAGGAACCTCTAATGTTCACCTGGGTATGGAGCTTGGAATTCCCTATTTCGGTACAATGGCTCACCAGCTGCCCATGTTCATGCAGACAGTGTACCCTGTGGCCATTAGTCAGCAAAAGGCTCTTGAGGAATGGAATCGCCATTTCAAAGGAAGCTTAGACACTGCCCTCACGGATACCCTGGGTAATGCCAAATGGGATAGGGATTTCACCAAGGAGTATGCTGACATGTTCCGTGGCGAACGTCATGACTCGGGTGACCCCTACGAATGGGCAGATCAAAGAATTGAAGCAGCCATCGATCGGGACGACGACTTATCCACCCGGCGATTGATGTTCAGCGACAGCCTAACTTTCGAAAAGGCTAACGAGCTGACTGCTGCCTATTGTGATGCAGTAGGGGAAGTGGGGTCCGGTATAGGGACCTTTGTTTCTAATAGCATGGGGGTAGAGGGCCATAAGCCCATACCACAAGTTTCCAAGATGACCTGGGCCAATGGGCTCCCGACTTGTAAGCTTTCTGCGGATCTTGGTAAAAGCCAAGGGGAAGACCTGAATCACACCGAGTACACAAAACACGTAGCGGCGGTTTACTAAGCCATGTACACCTACAGATTTGACATCTACCATGAAGAGGGTGAACGCTCGTTTTACTTCCAGCACGAGAAGAAGTACACGGAGCAGGAGTGGGAGTCACTGTGCCTGAGTGCAACAAAGGACGCCTACTTCGAATCCCTGGAGAGTCTTAACCTGATAGGGGTGGACACGGATGACGGGGATTTTGATCTTATAGGGGTAAAGCTTTGTGCAGACGGTATGTACCGACCCCTTGAGAATATCCTATGGACCGACGCTGCTTGCCATGCCCAGAACATCATTAAGCATCTTGTTGCCAAAGGGTTTAAGTCCGCCGTGGAAAATATTGAGGCTAACTGTGGGATTCATGAGTACAACTTCTTCTTTGAAAAGCTTAAGAAGGACGCTATAGGACTTCTTAGAAAAAGGGGTGTGCCCGAAATTCCTGGGGCAGAGGAAGCCATTTTGAGATCGGTAGCCGAACTGCCGCCTAGTAAAGACGCAGAGTCACTGCTTACAGCCATGAGAAGAGCTATGCAGGTGGAAGGTTAGGTATTCCGATCTTGTTTATATAGGTGACTGGAGGTTCTTATGTCAGCGGATGTAGATGCAAGACCTCCTATTTGTTTCAGGAGCAATATTATGAAAACTGTTTCAGGTGATTTAATCAAGATGGCCCAGAATGGCGATTTCGATGTAATCGTTCACGGATGCAATTGTTTCAACAGCATGGGGAAGGGGATCGCTGCCGGCATACGCATGCACTTCCCAAAGGCCTACGACGTGGACCAGGCTACCAACCGCGGTAATCGTAATAAGCTCGGTACTTGCACCTATGCTGAAGACATGACGGACTACCCGGGGCTCATCGTGGTGAATGCTTACACCCAGTACACTTTCTGGTCCGCTGGTTCCGATAAAACGGATCTTGCCGAGTACGACGCTATCCGCGATTGTTTCCGAGAACTCAAGGGAAAGGTAGCCGGCAAGAGTCTCAGATTAGGTATCCCTAAGATTGGGGCAGGCCTAGCCGGTGGGAACTGGGATCGCATATCTGCCATCATCGAAGAAGAGATGGCCGGAGAGGATCTCACCTTAGTCCTATTCGAAGGTTAGTACCATGCCGTTAGTACAGAAACAGAAGTTCAGTCGTAGGGAAGAGGATCTTGTCCTATGCGGGGAGTACACTGTAAACGTGGATTCCGAAGGCATGTTCAGCGCCGTGCTGCCGCAGGATGTGGCCCAGGCCATGAAGGATGTGGGTATCCACATGGACACCAATAAGCGCTCCGAAAAGATTGGTTGGTACAAGGCGGAAAGCCTGGACGCTCTGAAGAAAAAGATTCATGATGATATGGACTCGTATTTCCACAGGGAACTCGTTTCGGAGGAAACCGTCCTTAGGTATCAGATAGGTTCAGCATGTTCGTACATGATAGACCCTGTGCGTGGTTTCATACCAAATGGTACGTTCTGTACCACGGAGGACTACAAGTGGATAACGGGCAATATCCAAACCGACGTAACCCATAGAAAACCTTTTGGTATCCAAGTATATGTGGAAATCCGTAAAAAGGAGACACACAGGTTCCTAACGGGGCAGACTGTGTCAAAGTACACATACGTTCGTCTACCCTATAATAAGTCTGTGGATGAGTACTCAGATCTGGAGTGGCTGTGTGGGGCAGCCGGCATGGGTCCTGTCCAGGGTTTAAAGGTGGAGGAAATACCAGCCACCCCCGAAAACTGCAAGTTTTTTGTAGAGACCTTAAAGGGCCTCTTTCAGATGAACGAAAACATCAAGCATTTGTTGGATCCAGAAAAACTCCAACTTTTGGCAAAGGAAGGAGGTACACCAGTGTACCTTCCCACAAAAACAGGGGCAACAGATAATGTCGCGTAGTTTAAATGTAAAGGGTTACCAGCTTAACTTCGTGGTAGGGGACCTGGTAGGGAACACCAAAAAGATTCTGAACGAGCTCCGCGAAACCAGCGGTGACGTAGACCTGGCCGTATTTTCAGAGCTAGCCATCACCGGTTATCCTCCCTTGGATCTAGTCATCCGACCAGGTTTCGTGGATGAGCAGAACCGCTGCCTGGATCGGATCATCGACTTCACCAGGGATGCCCCTAATTTGGAGGACACCCATGTGGTTCTCGGTGTGGTTACTCGTACCAAAAAAGGAAATGGGCTGCATAACTCCCTGGTGGTTATTCACAGGGGTGAAATTAAGCACACCTACCACAAGCAGCTGTTGCCCACCTACAACATTTTTGACGAGCAGAGGTTATTCACCCCCGGTTCTCGTAAGCAGAAGGCATGGATGAATATCAATTTGCACCGTGTCATGTTCTTTATTTGCGAGGATCTGTGGAGTGGTGAGGGTAACACCCTCTATGACGAAAGAGACCTCGTGGCCGAAAACAAACCATTTTGGGGTGCAGACTTAATCGTATCCATTAATGCATCCCCTGCAGAGTTGGGAAAGCCCCTTAAGCGAAAACAGGTATTCAGGGAAATCGTCCGTAAACACAAGATCCCACTATTCTACCTAAACCAGGTCGGGGGCAACGATGATCAGATCTACGACGGAAACAGCTTTTACATACACTGTAATAGGAAACTTTTAAGGTCATACCATGCTCCGGAGTTTGAAGTTGCTTGCCCCGCGGTATGTTTAAAGAGTGGTGGTGGAAATCCCGAAACGATGGGTTTGAGTTCTTACGTGTACGAAAGCACGGACTACATGCTGAACATGCTTACCCTTGGTATCAAAGACTACGTGGATAAGTGTGGTTTCAAAGGCGTTACCATTTCTCTTTCTGGCGGGGTGGACTCCGCCCTTGTCACTACTTTAGCTGTGCTTGCCCTGGGAAGCCATCGTGTGGAATGTACGACCATGCCCTCCCGGTATTCTTCCGAGGGAAGCGTTAGCGATTCCCAGAGGCTGTGTGATAATTTGGGAATACCGCTTTACACGCTGGCTATTAATGAAGTGGTCGAGAAGCACATGGACGCTTACGAGAAGTCGTACGGGGAGCCTATGTCCCCACTGGCCCAGGAGAACCTGCAGGCTGCCATTCGCGGCAACGCCATCATGCGGCGTTCTAACAGCTCTGGTAACCTGGTCCTGATAGGATCCAATAAGAGCGAGGGGTCCGTTGGGTATTTCACCATGTTTGGGGATTCCAACGGCGGCCTGGCCCCCATTGGGGATTTGTATAAAACAGAGGTATACAAACTCGTGGAGTACATCAACAATGAGGCAGAGAACCACGGCTTCGGGTTGGAGAACTACATTGGCATCGAGGGGGGCATCATTCCGGAGAATATTTGGAAGAAAGAACCGTCCGCTGAACTGGCCCCCGGGCAAAAGGATTCCAACTCCCTTCCCGAGTATCCCGTGCTGGACGCAATCCTAAAGCTGTTTATTGAAGGGGACCTGATGGACGACTTTGAAAAGGGTGCTCACCGAAGGGTTATAGCTAATAGCGGCATCCCCGAAAGTGAAGTGGTTAGGGTCATAAGCCTGGTGGACAAAACTGAATACAAGCGTCGTATGCTGGCCCCCATACTTAGGGTCCACTCTCGTGCTTTTGGTTCCGGGAGAGTTCTGCCCTTGGCTAAAGGGAAAGACACTCATGCAGACATGTGGGCGTTCCGATGAACAAGGAGATAACTCTATCCGGTGAAGTAAAACTTGGTGCTTTCCCATCGTGTATCCATGTGCACATAGGCTGTAGCCTTACGTCCATCATGGATTCCTCTGTTAGTGCTCAGGTGGCCAACAAAAGGGATCCTAAACCTATAAGCGCGGCCTCTCTACGGTATGCCGCCGCCTACACCATCACTCCTCTTAGGGGGGTCTCCCCACATACTGGTACCCTACAAGGATATTAACGATGGCGGTGCCCTATTGCATGAGTGCTACCACGCTGTTTGCCCTGCCCTTACAAGTCATGGAGTGCTGCCAGGACCTGAAACTGAAGAGGTGTATGCCTATCATTTGGAGTATGCCTTTATTGAGGTAACCAAGTTGATCAAAGAGTTGGTGGAGCCTAAAGGTGGGCGTAAGAAAAAAGTGGCAGGTAAGGACTAGGGGCACACCCAAGGGTAATGCATGAAAAAGATATTCGAAGGCTTGACCAAAGAAGAAATCGAATTTTACCTCGCGGTAAACTATGCTCCTGGTAGCAAGTACCCCCGTGCGGATGGATCGTACGGTAAAGACGGAAACGCCCTTTGGAAAAAGCTAGAGGAACGGGGCCTTATAGAGGCTGTGGGTTCCTACAAGTGGAAACCAGTACTAGACTTAACAGAGGTTATTACCAACATGACCACGGAAAGGGACAACAACGATAATGAAACACGAGACGGTGGAAAGAAGGCTACCACCTTGGTAGAGTACTTCTGGGGTCGTCGCTGCGAGCTACTCAACGAGATAGCTGCCCAAGACGAAGTGATTCGTAAGAGCATGCAGATGGAGCCAGATTCTGTTATGCGATTCGGTTTGGACTACCACGGAGTTATAGATAGGCATTCCGATGTTCTGGCTCCTTGGGCTGCCGAGCAAGTGCGTTCGGGTAATGAAGTACACATCGTGACTGGGAGCATGTGGTCCCCTCAGTTCGAGGCGGAGCTGGCCGCTCTTGGCTTTGTTAAAGGTGAAACTTTCACCCACTTCTTCTCCATCACTGACTACCACCTGTCGCTGGGTAGCAAAGTGTCCTTCAATACCAAGGGGCAGCCCTTTATGGACCCCGATTTGTGGGAGCCCACTAAGGGGGCGTACGCCCTGGAAAAGAACCTCAATGTACTTTGGGACGATTCCCCATCCTACGGTAGGTACATGCCTTCGAATTGTGTGTACTTGACATTCTCACCTGATAAGATAGCGGAGCAGACCAAGTGGATTACCCAAGGACGAGAGAGGATAGGTAGATGAGAATACCTCGCATGTTCCGAAAAAAAAGATTAGCCATCTACGGAGGATCCTTCGACCCTCCCACTAAAGCTCACGTCGAGCTGGTGAAAAAGGTGTTACGCTTAAAGCTAGTGGACGAGGTCATTGTATGTCCTTCGTACATGCACCGGGAAAAAGGGGACCAAAGTGAGTCCTTCCTGCATAGGCTGGCCATGTGTACCATGGCTTTTAGCGCCGTGAAGGGTGCCGTAGTATCCGCCGATGATTACTCCTCTTACCAGTCCACCATGACGCACGGGGGTGAGGGGGCCGGTTCCACCTATAACCTTGTGAGGAAAGTGATACGGGATGGATATGGCGTGCCATGTGATAGCTACTTGCTTATAGGTGCTGACTGTTTCAAAAACATAGGGTCGTGGTACGATTCCCAGTATCTTTTGAAGCTGTGTAAACTTATCGTGGTTGGTAGGGGTGGTGTAAGCTGGAACGCTATGGAGGATAATTTTTTAAGAAGTAAAAGAGCCACCTTTGTAGATTACGATTCTGCTGTATCCTCTACCGATTTTCGTACTGGGTATAGGGAGTACCACTTATCGGGGGAACTCAGCATGACCGTGGACAGGGAGCTGTACAAGACCTCGATCCTAGGCATGTTACCCAAGGATGTATCTAGGTACATAGAGAAGGAAGGACTTTACAAGGATGGTCACAGTGCCTCATAAAACCAAGCTAGTTACAGGTGGCCCAGAGTTACTGCCGGACTGCAGTAACTATGACCGCAACAAGTACCCTAAGGGTATGAATACCGTCGACACCATCATTGCTCGTTTGGAAGACAAAAAAATCAAGGTCCTACTTGTGAAGCGAAAGTACAACCCCTTCCAGGGCATGTGGGCTATCCCAGGTGGGTTCGTGGACATCAACGAGAACGAGCCCCTGGACGACGCTTCCGTGAGAGAGCTAGAAGAGGAGACTGGCGCCACTGGTATCCCCGTGCAACAGCTGCACACTTATGGGGATCCGGGTCGTGACCCAAGGGATCGCACGTTTACTGTGGCCTATTATGCTCTGGTTTCGGAAGACCGCATGTCCGCTCAGAAAATAAAAGCGGCTGACGATGCTGAAGACATCATGTGGGCGGACCTATCCGAACTTGGTAGCTTAGAAATTGCTTTTGACCACAGGAAAATCCTGAGTGATTTCCAGACGGTGCTTATGAAGGGTGTGCAGCACGAACCCTTAGTGTTCCATCTTGTTCCCAAACTGTTCTCGTGGAGGGATGTCCAGGATGCCTATGAGGCCATCTTGCAGCGCCCAGTGAATAACATTCGTCGAAAAGTTTTGAGCCGGTACATTCTGAAAGAAGAAGGCGTACGGAATGGGTACTTGCACCGGCCTCCCCGGATTTACAGCTATGTGGGTGAGAAGGAAGGATTCTAATGCCTATAGTGTGTACCAGGTGCGGAGCTTCTAACCACGGTAATAAGAACGGAAGTCCATGTGTATTCTGTGGGTCTATCATTTACGGAAACAAAAAAGTTTGGAGTGCAAAAGCTATGGAGTGTAAACCCCCTAAAGACGGACGTGCCGATTTCAATACCTACTTCAGGCACACCGAGGAGTTTCCTAAAATCGGTATGGACATCCTACCCATGGGGACAGACTATGTGTATGTGTCCTGCACATTTTTGAACGGGTTCATAAATTATGTGAAGCCATTAAAGGCCTTCGTATTGGGAAGGTACCACGGGTGGGATGAGGAACTAGACAGTCCTAATGAGATCCACATTCAGGACCCACCAGGTAGTCGGCAATGGGTAAAGCCATCCCTTAAAACCAAGGATGAGTTTTTCAAGGCCCTGACAGTTCCAGGAGCTGTGGCTCACTCTAAGCTGGACACGGACTTCCAAGATGACGTGCTTATCTTGGCAAAATCCGAGGAAAACCATAAGGGTGAATGGTGCTACTTCTACTTTTGGTATGACCGTGATAGCTCCGATTGCTGCATAGGTAGGTTCCAAACTACAGACGACGAGGAAGTGGTTGTGAGTAAATTTTATAATTACTGTAATGACCCGGAAACAAGCGAGTACGGCAGTCGCGAGATACCTCTTCACTATTTTCAAGGATGGATAAGTGGATAGCTTTGTATGCTCCAAAAAAGTGGTCCTGGCCATAGCGGACTACCAGGCATCTTTTAAAAAAGGTTTCGAAGGAGAATCCGAGGCAGTGCGCTCCTACATAGCTAGCATGCCCGATTTTTTTGGTTACGAATCCTCCATGACCCGCGTGCCATCTTTCGTTAGCGGGAAGCTGTCAGCCCATAGCGGAACCTTTGTAAGGCCGTTCCTAGAACGCATGAGGCACTACAAACGGGGTTTGGATTGGAAAGCCCTGCATAAGGGTCCCGCACCGGAGGCACTGTTCTTAGCTACTAAAAGTATACCCCCCGGAAAGACTGACCCCTTACATGGTAAAACGGTACTGTGCAACGGGCACAAGTGCGGCATGCAATTTTACAACAAAAGCACGGGTATGCACGAACCCTGTTCCCACAGCCAGCCCCACAAGTCCAAGTACGGGTGCAGCTGGGAAGGGTGTGCGTACGCCCTTGGCGAAAATCGTTCGTGCGAAGAACATGACCTACCGAAGGTGAGGATAGTTTATGACGAAACAGGTGATTAACCTATGCAAGTGCTGCGGTACACCATACACTTACAGGGTAGGTGGGTATGATTGCTTTGAGCCTAGCAATAGCGCTACCTGGTGCCCGCCATGTGCTATGTTGGTACACAAAGCCCTAGATAATGTACCCACCAGGTTTGCATGGATATGGGTAAAAAGCTCGGATTACACGGTGCCCGAGTTGCTGGCTATCGAAAAGGAGAAGCTACAGGCAGAAGGAGTACTGATGCCCAGGAGGGTGATGCCGTGCTTATTCAACTTGGATGAATCCGCTGCTAAGAATGAAAACCACACCGGGTATGTGAAGACTACCAAGGGGGAGTACTGCTACAGTTACTGGGATCAAGGCGGATCCGAAGAAGTTCAGAGAAGAGCCTACTGGGACATCAAGGCCAATAAGGAAAAAATTCTACCAGCGGGGACTAGGTAATGACTTTATTTCTAAGAACACCCCATAACGACACCATTGCGGATATCGAGATATACGAAAAGAGTGGGGAAAGGTCTCCGTACGTGGAGCTCCATTGTTCCATAGATATCGGTAACTACTCAAGACTATTACTGGGTCTCCCCAAGGATGAGGTACTGGCTGCCATAAGAGACTTTGATGATCTTTCCGAACTCAGAGGTTGGATGTGGGAATCCTACTTCGGCGGAAAAGATAATACCCCTGACCAAATGCCCGGTGTTCTAGATGCCGTAAGGGAAAGGCTAGATGGACTTTCCGGGAAATACAGGTTATCGGTCGTGGAGGACTAGTTCCCCCAGACCTACCATGAGAATGTGCTTAGGAAGTCGCCACCAGACTTTGGAAGGCTAAGCCACTTGTGGTACAGAGAGTACAGCAACGGGTCCTCTACTTTAGGCATAGTAGCATCAATCCAAACATTCTGAGAAGTGGCTTCGTTGGCGTCCTGACCATCGGTATTACCGGGGCCTGGAAGTCCCGTAACGTCCACTGCAAATAGGTGGTATACGGTGTCAGTGCTCTTTGTGCCCTGTACCGTCCCTAAAGCCTTTAGGGACATGGGTGGCACTGACATGCCCGCTTCTTCGTAAAGTTCTCTCAGAGCCGCTGCAGCCACCGTTTCCCCAGAATCCACACCACCAGTGATGGAGGATATAAAGGGCCGGTTAAGACTCCAGGGAGGAGTGAACTCACTGCGTGCCAGAAAGAAGGTACCTTGGTCAGTATTCCGGTAAGGTAGGACAGCCACGATATGGCCCCCGCACCTTTCCTCATGAGAGAACACGTATTCACCGGTGGGGCCAAACATCTTCTTTAGGCTAAGCCATGGGTTTTTTAAAAGGTACACCTCGGTAAGGGGCTGAGTGGACATAACATTCAGCATGTTAGCACAGCTACCCAGATCCTTCACAATAACAGGTTGGTATTTTTCAATCATTTCCATGACTGCGTCTATCGCACGACGGACATGAGGTTCGAAAGTCTTGCCCTGGAATCCGTCCAGGACGCAAACCACTGTACGCTCCGGGCGCCGAGTGATGCAGTCCTCTAGTATTTCCGCCACGGAGAACACACTCTTCAGAAAGGGGGTTAGGACGTACAGGGATATCCCGCAGTCTTCTTTTTCAACCTTTTCACGTTCTTGGGCCTCGTCCGTCCAATCCTTCACAATGGGGTTGAAGTAGGGACACTTTAGCTGGGGGATGAGTTCATCGCGCCAACTTGGCCCTGCCGTGGTCCCACCCAGGAAAACTTTATTAGGAGTCATCGCTTACCCCGTTGGCAATCTTGTTCTTTCGCATGAACGGTATGTTGTTGTTTCTCATTAGCACGTAGAGCGTGTTGTAGGAAACCCTAGCTTCAAGGGCCATCACGATACCGTCCATGTACATGGTGTCCGTAGGGTATGTCCGGAGCACCTTTAGGATCCGATCCTCTTTGATGGGTATGCCCGCAGCGTTCCTAATCTTTTTGACCATAGCGGTTTTTAGTTTGTACTTCAAACCAATATCACGATCGGACTTGTAATAGTCATCGTGGTCTACATTTTCCAGATTGGTAACCAGCTTATCTGCTACTGTTTTTGTTTCCAGTTTAGATACCTGCAGGGACCCATCACCTATTTTATAAAATTTCCTCATACTTTGAATAAGTGCTATTAAGACATTATAGGGTGCCCGTGCAAAAATGTGGTTAAAAACCCAGGGGGTGGGCTATATATTAGTAAACAAACCCTATCAGGATGGAGCAAAACATGTCCCAGACTATCGAAGTGGATGTCGTAACCCTCGGAAGATACCGTAGCCAGCCCGGTAAACGTGACTTTGTCTACGCAGGGGATATGGTGTCCACCAAGAACCCCATGCGTACCTTGTGCATCGGTGCCCTATTGGACATCACCATGGGTGAGGACTCCAAGTTGAAGGCCTCGGTACACTTACGCCCTATCGGGGGCGGCGGTAAATATGAGGGTATGCCTAAGTTCCTTCAGGAAAATAAAGATTCCGTGGTACTGTTGACCACCAAAACTACCCTCTTCCTTATGGAGCGGGAGAGTGCCGAAGAACTGGAGAAACTAGGTGTCTCTTTTTAGCACAATAGTTGAAAATATGAAGGGAGGGGAGCGGACTCCTCCTGCGGAGGACTTACCCCCTAATGGGGAAGACCTCGACGTGTACACTGCTAAAATTTTGTGGATGGAGTACTTGAAAAGTCGCTTTGGGGATTTACTTCTGTATTCTACAAACCCAGTGGATTTACTGATCCTAACAAATTATGAAGGCGAAGGAAACCTGTACCTAACAGCTCGGCAAAATGAGTTCAATCAGTTCGTAGCCGACTGGTACCGGTATCGTCGGAATGTAAGTGATGCCGTGGAAATGGTTAGCTCCGATACTCCTTTCAAGTTCCTTTACGAATATGTGTGTAAAAGCGGTAGGATGCCCCGGTACGCTATTATCGAAATGGGTACCATAAATCTTGACGGTAACGAATTGAGGTTAGATCTAGACACGGGGGTCATAGACCTCATACACAGCGGGTTACTATATTGGCCAGTGAGATAGAACGAAAATTCTTGATAGGACCCGACGTGGACCTAAGCAGTCTGCACCTATCCACCCCTGTTCACGTACGCCAGGGATTCCTGGTCAAAGAAAAGAGTAGGGTAGTCAGGGTAAGGGTACTCCTACGCACATCCGCCTACATCACAATTAAGGGCGAGAGCCACGGCATAACCCGACCAGAGTTTGAGTACAGCATACCGCTGAAGGAAGCCGAGTATATGCTGGAGAACCTTTGCTCTTATGTCATGGAAAAGACCAGGAGCACTGTGAGCTACATGGGCTTTACTTGGGAAATAGATGTGTTCTCCGGTAAACTGGACGGCCTAAGGATGGCTGAGGTTGAACTGGAACACGAGGATGACCATGTTCCCCTACCACCCTGGGTGGGGTTGGAGGTGTCGTCAGACAGTCGGTACTTCAACGCTGTACTTGCAGAGAAAGGGATTCCGGAGGATAGCGACACGGTTAGGGATTCGTGAAAAATATTTCTGCGTAAGCGCTTAAAACCGCATACACTACTATTACCTGTAAAGTCCGTTTTGTACGGGGCGCAATCGATCACGTACACGGTATAGTTTTCAAAAAGCCAAATCTAGGAGATACAAAGTGGACTTCGCGGGAAAAAATAGGTACATCGTAGCATCCCTGTTGGGATCGGTAATGGCGCTTTTAGCAGCGTGGGCTTTTATCACGAGTACCGACTTAAGCATAGCTGCTTCTATAGCCTGGCTGTCCATTTTTGTGTCTGGCCTAGTTGTCACTCTCGCTAACTCCAGGGCGTACTTCCTGGAACTGGATTCCATTTTCTTTTACCTTCTCGCCGCCAACACCTGGCTAAGTTTTTCTGTAGCTTTTTTGGCATCAGTGGTGTCCGGTGTAGACCTAGGCTGTCCGCTTTTCGCTATGGTGGTTTCCGCGTCAGTGGTACAGTTTTTCTCATACAAAGAACGTGTAGCGTATCGATCCTCTGATGATGGTGACACGTCCGCCGGCATCTTAGACTAATTCGATAATTAGCGGCTTAGGTTCAAACCTTCCCCTGTACTGGGGGTAATCTGCGGGGTTTGAGATAATGTGGGTTTTTCCTACGGTGTGCGAAGCTGGGTCGTGGATATGACCATGCAGCCATATACGAGGAGCATGCCTGTAAATAATTCCGGATAAATCCGAAGCGTATGCGGGCCTTAGTTCCTCAGAGACATAGAAGTTACCTACAGAGTCGGAATGGGGGGCATGGTGGGTAACTACCACTGTAGGGCACGATCGGTCTGTTAATTGACTATCCAGCCACTCCCTAGACTCAATGTGCCTCTCCTCCACGGATAGGGTCCCCAGCCCGTATTTATCATTTCCGATCTTTATGAAATCGTTTAGGCCGCTTTCAGCCTCCCTTTTAGAGGATTCCGGGGTACCCCTCAGATTGTAGTCCGTCCAGAGTGTGCACCCCAGGAACCTTACCCCTTGAAAAGTAACGGACCTGTTTTCCAGAAAATGCAGATTTGGTACGGAAGGGCAAGTCTCACGCAGGTATGCCAGGGATTTATGCCAGTGCCCATTGTAGTACTCATGGTTACCTGCCACGTAAACGATGGGCTTACCCATGGGGGAGAAGTTCTCAAGGATCCAACGGGGGCTCTCCGAGGCGAAGTGCACATCTCCAGCTAGAACGATGACATCGGCTTCTTCGTAAGCGGATGGTTCAGGTGTGAAGAATTCTTCACCAAACTCCATGTGTAGATCAGAATGCAGTGCGATTTTCAAGAGCAGTCTCCTGGGCCGGAAGGTTTAGTCCACATAAGCAGTTTGGATTTCGGAAATCTTCCAGGAAGAGTACTTTTTTGTGATTGTGTAAATCAAAGTCTGGCGAACTGGTACCTCTTCGCTGCCTATGTGTGCAGTCAAGGAAGTAGTAAAGGTTCTTTTAATGACCTTCCTGTTAGACCCGTCTTCCAGAATCTCTGTGCGATCGATGTTCTTAATGGGGTCGAGGAATAGAACTGCAGCTTCCACCATGTCCTCGTTCAAAGTCTGTACATAAGCCATCTGGCTCTTCAAGGCTTTTCCATCGAATAGCTCGATAAGAAGTGTGCTAAGAACGGGCTTACCCATAGGGAAGACTTTGGTACGCTCCTGGTAGGTGGCGTACATGCTTTCGTACTTGCAGATCACATTGTCCGGACCACAGTAGGATACCTTAGCTGTGGCGAAGCTTACTAGGACAGTTAGGATTGTTAGGACTTTAAGCATGTGACCTCCTCTATACCTCAATATATAGAGGAGACCGTGCACTTTTAACACCTGTTTAGGTTTTACCAAATTTTTCCATAAGATTTTGGATGGTGTCCTTTTTTTCTGCGAGTTCATCCTGCATCTCCAGGATGAGGGCGTTCTTTTGATCCAAGGATTCTTGGAGCTCTTGTATCTGATGTAGGGCGCCCGGGAAGTCATTCAAAGAATCTACTAGCATCCGGCGCGTATTCTCGCCGTTAGCATCAAAGTCCAAGACCGCACACAGATTGTATCCGTGGAAATGGGGGCTGCGGCCAAAGTAAAGGGCGTACTGCCCCGGGGGGCCGTGTGGTTCGATGCTATACCCTTCAACTTCCTCGATCTCTTCCGGATGGGTAGACCCCGTAATACCTGGCATGAATAGCTCTAGCTCCATACCGTCTTGTTTCTCTTGCTTGTTGTTGTCCATACGGACTCCTTACTACGTACCTGAGTGGTATTTGTGCATCAGTATATAACGCCAACCCTTGGTTTTAACAGGTGTGTAGGGTACTTAGAGCTTTTAGTTCTTTTTTAACTTCGTCGCTTTCTGGGTCAAAATCGTAGCGTTTTGCTACGTACAGTATGTCCTCAACGCTGTAGTAAGTCTTAAACTTGTCCCTGTTAACGCCCTCAGTACTGGATAGGGTAGGGAAGTAGTTCATAGCCACAAAATATGCCAGGGACTCGGCCACTTGCTCTTGGTGAAGGGCATTACTAAAATTCCCAAAGAACTTAGTCTGGGTACGGTAGGGCACCCCAAAGATTAAATGGTACTGTATGGCGTGGGCCAATTCGTGGGAGAAACTGAAAAGTATGTCTTTTGGGGTGAGCTCGTTCTTGGATGGGTAGCTGCTAACCACTGTTATCATTCTGGCCGTGTCGTCGTATAGACCTGCCACAGTAGCGTCTGAATTTGACCGGCACACCCTTAGGCGGGCCCCGTGTAGGGCAGCTACCTCACGTAGATCCTTCCTGCGCTTTACCCAGGATTTCGAAGTACACAGATCCAGTCCCGGGACCAACTGTGTCCTAAGAAAGTGAAGATCCAGTGAGAGATTCAAAAGCTCACGGTATTCCTCTTTCTTCATACACCAGTATGCGGTATAAACGAGGTATGCTGAAAAAGTGATGGTTAACCGTTTTTCAAATAAAAAGGTTAAAAAAACTCATGTTGGCCGGTATATGTGGTATGAGCTTTGATAGCAACGACATGTACTGCGATGTGGACTCCTTTATGGACCCCATCACGCGCCAGGAAGAAAGGGAGAAAATAGCTCTCTTCAAGAGCTTGCCCATTGACAGCGACTTACGCAGTGCTTTGGCGGGTTCCATAATCCGATGCAATCTGAGATTCCTAAAGAGCTACGCCAACAGTTACTCCCGCAAGTGGGGAGCAGACCACAACGAACTGTACTCAGCCGGTAAACTGGGTATGCTTGAAGCCCTGGAGAGCTTCAATATGGATAAGAACGTGAAGTTCATTTCCTACGCGGTGTGGCACATAAAGAAGTCCTTTGTCAGCGTTATGAAGCAGAGGGACGTTATTCGCCACAACCAGAACAAGAGGTCCGTGGCCAAGATGAAGTTGGAGGATCACCTCAATCCCCTTAATTTTCGCTACGACTCCATGGACAAGCCTGTGGGTGACGGTGACGATACCACCACTTTGGGGGCCATGATACCCGACGAGAATGAGGATATTGAATCTGCATTGATAGAAACCCGTGAGTTCTCTCTAATTCGTGAAGCACTCGGTAACATAGATGAGAGGCGCCGCCTTGTGCTGGAGATGAGCTACGGTTTCAACGGAAATGATATCATGGGGATGAAGGCCATCGGGGAGCATCTAGGTATATCCATGGAGAGGGCCCGCCAGATAAGAGACAAGGCCCTCATTGATTTCAAGAAGGCCCTGCTCAGATTGGATCCAGATTTTAAGATCAAACTATGATCATTTTTTGGCTGCCTTGCGGGTGGCAACTTTTTTAGGGGCTCCCTTCTTGGGGGCCTTTTTAGTTGCGGGAGCCTTGGCTGCTTGCTTGGACCTGTAATCTTTCAGAAGGGCTTTGTGCAAAGCCAAACCTTTCTCGATGGAGTATGTGCAAACGATCTTGTCCTCGGACAATACAGCGCTTGGGTCGATCACAAAGCACATCGAGGGAGATATGTTATGTTCCTTGAAACCTTCCGACCGGGCATAACCATCCAACTTTTTGTAAGAGGCTAGTTGCACGCAATGGCTCAGTTGCCTTCTGCGGGCCCCTAGGACCTGTGTGTAGGCACTTACGTGAGTGTGACCACCCACTATGATGTCGTAGTCATTACCGAGCTGAGCATGTCTGGAAATGCCATGGGCTGGATTCCATATGGAACTTCCACGCCACTTGTGCCTGGAGTTAACTGATATGGAGCTACCGTTGGCGAATGTGAGGTTGTAAGAGCACTCGTCCGCTTGAACGATCTTCCCCCGAGTAAGTTTGCTGAGGAGGGCTAGGCCATCATTCCACTTGTCATGATTGCCAAGGACCATGGATAGCCATGGGATTTCTTCGCAGAACCATTCGATCAGCATCCAGCTTTCTGCCACACCTGTGGTCTGGTCCCCGTACTGGGCTTGAAGTCTTCCCACCCAGTTATTGGTTATGTCACCAACACAAATGCCGTAAGTGTTTTCATTTTCTTTTACTGAGTTCAGGTCTTGCAGAACCTTAGCCATGTCTGTCCCGGGATCATCCAAATGTGGATCCCCAAAAGCAATAATAGCGATGGGCTCAGAGTGGGGGAACTTCACACACAGGTCGCTGTTGATCTTTTCCGCGGCCCACGCACGCTTCTGTTCCTTAAGTCTATCCTGGATGAGCTCTGGTAGCTCCCGGTATTTGTGAGCGGGGGTGTCTACCCAAATGAAATCGGATTTGCTTGTCGATTTACATTTTACGCATTCCCATCTTCCGCCGCCGCGAGCGCTGAACTTAGAGCCCCCACATTTACATTCTAAAGGCCGTTCGGTTTCTTGCTCACTCATGGCTTAGCCCCTTTGGTTGTTTACCCTAGTGTACTTTGAAAAACCGATATGTAAAGAGTATTCAAAAATCTAAAGTAGGGGATCCACCCGCGCATTGTTAAAATATTTTAGCGCGATAGTTAAGAGACCTTTGGGTGGGTCATTCAAAACCTATAGGACGGGGGTGCTTCGTGTGCCCCCAGGTAAATTAAAATGAATGATTCGGTTTATTTCGTCCACGTCTTCGGGTGTCACCCCCGCACCAAACAGATTGCCTGATTGGCATATATTCTCTGCAAGTACCTTTTCCAGATCATCGCTTGACCCTAGATAGTCGGTGGGGCATAGCTGCACTTCCCTGGATAAACGCTCCAGATAAGTTCCCGCCAATCGGTCACCGGCGTTCATGGCGTATAGCAGGGTACCTGGTGCAATGATATGTTCCCTGGGATCACTTAGGGCGTGAAGCAATACCCCAAGTAGTAGCGGTTTCTCAACTATGTGGTAGTTATGAGTGGGATTGCGCTGCAGGTGCCTTTCACCCAGGTTCATTTCTATTTGCCAGTACCTGTAATCCTCGTCCGGGCTTCCCCTCGTTTCCCGTAGTAGCATTTGGAGGCGGGGTTGTCGGGATGGGGTGTCTAGTTCCTTGCTGTACACATCTCCTAGATGGTGACACCTATCTATGAATCCTTCACCGCAGTCTGGCACAAGGTACACCATACGGTGGGATCGATTACCGAACAGTCCTAACCAAAAGTTCTCTTCGAAAACTTTGGAACATATTTCTTGTTCCCAGCGATGTTTCGGATGCTCTTCTAAGGGCATCGTAAGTACCCCCCTTATTTTTCCCGTTCCAAAGAACCAAAAGGTAATCGGAGCGATCCACTATGTAACCATTCCGGGCCATGTAATATTTTGGGTCGTACTTCGTATCCTCGAATAGCACGACTGTACTGGCCGCCTTCTCCATAAGGCGATAGTACTTTAGGCGATCCTGAGGATTCCAAGACAACGGTTGCCCAGACATAGGAACTATCGCGTTGAAGGGTATGCCCACTTCAACGCATACTTCGGCTACAGCCACGTCCATACCCAAAGCCATCCCTGTAAGTACTAGTCTCGGTTTTAAATCCTCAAGGTTTTCCTGGATCAAATCTTTTAGGACATCGTACCCATCGGGGTGGTAACCCCATGCTTTGGGACGATGCCCAGAGACACCTAGGACCTCAATACACACGCTTGGTACGGAACGAGTCCGTCCCCCGTACAGGTACTTTGTGGGCGGCAGCTTTTCTGGCGATGTCTTCCCCGCTTATGAAAAGATCCCTGGACAGATCCCTGGACAGATCCGTCAGGGCTTCCATTAACGCAGGGTCCTTGAATAGCTCAAAAACTTCTTTTAGGGCTACTGATGCTGCCCTCTCGAGTAATTTCCTATCCGTGGACGTTTCTAAGATGTACTCATCGCACTCCGTGTCTTTGGCACCTGCAGAAGCATAGGGGATGTTAACGTCGTAGGGAGGTTTTCTAAAGTGTAGTAGTGCCCTGCGTACAGGGCCGTAAACCTTTTTCTCCAGACGCGGCCGGAAACCTTCGACTCTAACCATACGTACAAGGTCCCTACCCAATTCCGCCAAATCACGGGCATGACCGGTGCATGCTGTTGGACCCTGCAACACGTAGTTGGCTGCATAACCAGCCAGGGATATTAACAGGTGGGACCACATGTTTTCGAAATTGTTTAGGTACTCCTCCTCGGCTATCGTCTGGGCACCATCTTCATCGACGAAACAACACACTGGGGCTTTCCCTGTGCAGACCCACACGGCCAAGGCGTGTCCAATCTCATGAACAGACTTCATGTATGTCTCGGATTCGCTGCCCAAGATCACATCAGCCACACGATCCCTGTCACCTAACATAGGGTAGTACCCATTCAATTCCGTGTCGCAATTGATAACGAGGGCTTTGTGAAATCTGCTGTATGACACCGTGACGGGCGACTGGGGGTTTTGCTGGTAAAGTGTGGTAAGTATGAAGGTGCATGTGTCTTGAATGGAGGAGAACACCGGCCGCACACCCTGAACGGGGTATACACCGTTTCTGTACACGTAGTCGTAGACGGATGAGTCAATGTGTTTGATCTCGAACTCACCCTGAACAGTTCCCAGCACCTGTTCGTCTAGGTTCCGTTTGATCAATTCGCGGAAGTGGGCCTCACCAAGGGTGGGGTACACAATATGAATGTTGCCCAGTCTAGCAACTTGTTCTGGAAAAAACAGTTTGGACAGCTCTTTTTTTACGTCGAAGATCGTTATGCGACGGCACCAATCTCGGTATATGTCTGCTGGAATGAACGGAGAAGTGCTGGGCAAGTTTTCCTCATACACACCATCTAGGTTACCCAGGACAAAAATAAGGTTTTTCCTGAAATCATTTTCATAACTGATACGATTGGAAGGGGAGCTGTTGATAACTTTCTCCACGGCCTCCATCAGGCCCTCTACGGTACCATCGTGTGGGTACCCTTTATTGGTGATGAACTTTGATATTTTTCTAAAGTTTGCACCCAAATCCATTATGTTCTCAGTGCCCCTTCTAGAGTACTCACACATGTAGTACACATTCTCAGGATCACGGTATTTCAGATTTTCTAGGAGGTACTCTCTAAGCCAAGGTTCCATGCTAAGCTTGGCTTGGATTAGAGATACTTTTTCCTCTTCCTTGCTAGACTCCTGGATGCTATCGTAGAACTTATCGGCAGCCTCATCGGTGAGATGCATACCACCGTCCATAACGGATTCCACAAAGGCAGGACTTTCCTTCGCTACCACGGGATCTGGGGGTTCCCCCGCTAGATCCTCCAGCATCCTCTCCAAAGCGCTTTCGGCTCTTTTGGAGAACCTAGACACCTGAAAACCGTGAAAGGGGACATAACCGAAGTCCCTGCAAGCAGAGTACAGATCGCCCTTGTCCATAGTCTGGACAATGACCCCATCTGACAATATCTGCCAAACGTCTTTGTAACCCAAACCGCGACGGGACGTACCGTCATTCTCTTTGGTCTTGTATCGTTGGAACTCGTCCAGGACCATGATGCCTGGTAACCCTAGTGATAGATCCATGCAATCCTCATGCACGGAGTCCAGCAGGGAGTGCTCACCCTCGTGGTCTGAGAATATTTGTTCCAGGAACCTATCTTCCATACCAAGAAACATTTTGAGGTCTCGGACCAGGTCAGTCTTACCCACACCCGTTGGACCCCACAGATTGATTATGAGGGGGCGGTGCACTCTTTCTGGGGTGACGTACCAGAAGGATATACGGTCGACGATTGAATCGATCTGATCATCGATACCTATGAACTTATTCTTAAGTTCACTACGTGCGACTTTTAAACGATCCCTGCGCTCAGAGGCCGTTTTAGGGTAGGGGTATTGACTCAATTTTTGTACCTGAATGTGATACGACCACGAGAGAGGTCGTAGGGGCTTAACTCAATGACCACACGGTCATCAGGAAGAATGCGAATGAAATGCTTACGGATCTTTCCGGAGATGTGCGCCAGCACTTCTGACCCATTGTCCAGCTTTGCTTTGAACCGGTCGCCGCCCAAGGCCTCTGTCACAACCGCTTCTACTTGGATGCCTTCTTCTTTAGCCATGTTTCCTCGTACCCCCTTTGGGGATGGTGTTTGAACTAGTTACTTGAAAACTACAAAGTATATATAGAAACCCAGTGGTTTTTTAACAAAGCCCTATGCTTTTTTACGTACTTCCAGTACAAGGCCACTTCCTGTGTGGACAAACTGAACATCGTAGTCCTCGGGGGACCCGTCCAAGCTTAACCTTACAAAAGTTCTGTAAACAGGTACACTGCGTGGTGGGTTCTTAACCTTAGTCGCAGGCTTAGCCGATACCCTAGGTTCCTTCTTAGGGATCTTTTCTGTATTCTTATCCAGGGGTTTGACTCCACCCTCGGGGTAAAGTTTGTGGAATCTTTCTGACGACAAGGCGTCACAGCGATAAGCTACACCGCGTTGGTCACCCACTACGTCTATGATGTCCTTGTCCTTCATAGAGTAAGGACTGCGGCCCTTGCTTATAAGGTACTCAGCGGTGGCTACGATGCGGTCGAAGATCTCTCGCTGAAATTTGTTGACAACCCCAATGGCCATCTGAGACCTTCTGAAACAGTCCTGGGAAACTTTGTGCCCTAAGACTGCTTCCACATCGTGCCTTTTCATATGGGGGTTGTTAGCGATTACTCTGGCGCACTCGTCCCTTCTTTGCGACGATCGGAACCAAGAGTTAACCAGTGGGGGTATTTTTTCCTTCGCAACTTTTGGCGGAGGAGCTACTGCCGCTAGGGCCATGTCCCAGATGGGGTTGGGTAAGGGATACCCTATCTTGGATTCCAAAACGGATCTTTCCATTTTTGGATTCTTTTTCAAAAATTTAATGGCCAGAGTTAGGGACATAGCTTCTCCTAAAGGTGTAGGACAATGTACAGACCCTTACACTTTTTTTTAACCATTTTTCTGCGGACCCCTACGGCGACGGGGTCTGTCCCTCTCAGGACGTTCCCCTTCGGCAGTCGGTTTACGTGGTGGTCTAGGTTTTTCCTTAGAGGCTTCCTCAGGCTTTCGTGGAGGTGTCCTTACAGTTAGGTTACCGCCTGACCCCATGTTCGCAAAACCAGCCCCTAGGGCTGACCGCTCCCAATGGGATACACTGTGGTAGGTAGACTTGCACTCGGAGCACACGTGGCGCCAAACAGTTATGCCGCTACCGGGAACCATTATAGGGTCACCTGTTTCGGATTTTTTGGAGAAGTGCTTGTTCTTGTACTCGGCTACTATCTCCGAGGTGAATATGCACTTGTGGATCTTTATCTTGTTCATTTTGAATTCCTACGGGCAAAGAGCCCACCTCCTGCATTCTTCCAACGGGAGTTGGATCGCAGGGGCATGTCTTCTCTGCTAAGAGTGTTTATGGTGTCCGCCACTAGGCGTAACACCTCATCGGGGTCGCCATCTATCGCAGCATACTCCCGAATTTCTTCTAAAATTTGGCGGGCCCTGTCTTGGTCTATAACGACCAAAGGGTCAGGGTTGACGGGTTGGAAGTACCAATCCTTTTCCAAAGGTTTGTCGATCGCTGAATCCAGAATCTCCAACCACTGACGCTGTGAAGCTAACCCTTCATTGAATCCCGGTATGATCCTTCCACGGGCGGCAAGCATCCTCTTAATTTTAGAGGTCATGTACCCGTTGACAGTACCACCTTTTATAGTCTCCAGGATGTAAGGCTTCATGCCGAACTGGCGTATCATCAGAAGAGTGGTGTCCTCGTCTACACCGGAGAGCCTAGCCACATCGGGTAAAAGTAAAAAGTCTCTCTCAGACAGGTGGACGGCCAGCTTCAGAGGAGGAGCTTTTTGGCGATGAATTAACTTACGAGGTGGCATCCTATATGTATACCTTTCCTGATACATCCGCAAACTTAACGGTATCGTTTAACCTGTATAGAGCCCAGTACTTCTGGGGGTCCAAGGGTCCCTCCCCTAGGAACTTGGTTATCTCCGTGGCTATGATACCCTTTACGTACCTGTCCAGGGTACGGTAGTTGTGCATAAGCCAGAGTAGGAATAAGTCATACTCCTTTGTGCCGGCATTCCTGATAATAGCAGGAAGTGCCAGACTCAACAAACTGATGGGAAGCTGCACCGACCTACGCAACTCGATGGATAGGGCCTTAGCTTCTTCAGTGCGCCTACCAAAAGTGGAACTGTAGAAACCCATGTAAGGTATACCGGACTTCTTGGCTACGTACCCGTTTATTCTGTTGCGGAAGTACAACCCAACATCCGTTAGCTTCTCTTCCCACCAAGGGTCTCCATTAGGCATACCACCTTCAAAGGAACTAGCCTGCTCCATCTTGTCATTCACCGCCCACCCACACCAACTAAGGCTGTGTGCGGATATGAGGTCAAGCCAGGCATCGAAGCTATTGAAGTCGGGTACTCCGTCGCCATCCGCCTCAGACACGCCACACTCACTTATGAATACGGGTAGCTCCGCCTGCAAAGCCCTTAGCAAGCTATTACGATCGGCGTCCTTGTGGGTGGCTGAGTAAAAGTGAAAGGTGTACATGATGTTTGGCCTGTCTACAGGGTTGTGTAGGGGTGATTCCAGATCCTTACACCAATCAAGAGTACCCACGAGGCACACAGCACTGGGGGCAAATGACCTCACTGTGTCTATGGCTTGCTCCGAGTAATGCTTCACGGCCTCCCATATATCCAGTAGGGGCTCGTTCAGAACTTCGTAAATGATGTTAGGGATATCCCCGTACTTGGATGCCACTGCTTCCAGAAGGTTTAGGCTTGCACCCAGGTCCCGGAGAGCGTGATGGTTATGAACATCCATGATGACGTACACCCCCGCAGCAATGGCGGCATCGATGACGGGGAATAGCTGTTCGAGCTCGGCGGCCAAATGCCCAACGTAACCAGTCTCTACCTCATGGGAACCCACGGGCAAGCGGATAACATCGCAACCCCATGTTTTGGAAAGATGCTCCACCGATTGGGGGCTCCAGTACTTCTTACCCCACATGCTCCAATACAGGCTCATACCCCGGAGGGATATAACTTGGGGCCCTTGATCTGTAAGTGCTGTGAGTTTACAGTCGATAACCTGTAAAGGCGATATTGTCGTCATTGTGGTCCTGCAGGGGGGTTCATACTTAAGCTAATGTAAAGCTTATTTATGGATTTTTAAACTAAAAAGCGCCCTGGAGTACCAGGGCGCCCTAAAAATTATTGGAAGTTTCTACGGTAATCAACCAACCAACTGGTACCGTCGTCGTAGGTTACACCTTCTACGCGGTCTACTTCGTTGGGGCCCTGTGAAGGACTGTAACCGGTGCTGCCGGGGAACTTCCACTCTGCGGGGTTTGCCCATGACCATCCACCAGACCCATCCTGAGACACTCTCATATCAAAAGTATTAACCACACCTGGAGTCACGCCTGTGATACCGATGGAGGTAACATTTTCAGTAAGGACAATGTCGAAGTAAGAGTCTTGGTACAAGTCCAAAATAAGTTCACCAGACGAGCTTGCAGGTGTGCCCATGGTCATAACAGGGTACGACCCCGTGACACCTTGAGCACCAGTATCGCCCTGAACACCTGTTTCTCCCATGGGCCCAACAGGTCCTGTGGACCCATCTATACCAGTTTCACCCTGTGATCCAGTATCACCTTGTATACCAGTTTCTCCTTGAGATCCGGTTTCACCTTGGGTACCAGTATCACCTTGTGATCCCGTCTCACCTTGGGGGGCACCTGACGGTCCTGTGGCTCCAGGAGCACCAGTTTCACCTTGTGACCCTGTCTCTCCTTGAGGAGCTCCTGCAGGGCCAGTAGCCCCTGCTAGGCCTGTATCACCCTGTGGGCCTGTTTCGCCCACACCAGTTTCACCTTGAGAACCCATGGCACCAGTTTCACCAAGAGCTCCGGTAAGACCGCGAGCCCCTGTGTCACCTTTAAAACCTGTGGCACCCTTAGCACCAGTGGGTCCTGGGAAACCTAGAGGTCCCTGGATACCTTGTACACCTTGGATACCCTGAGTACCGGTTTCACCTTTGGAACCATCAGTACCCGCGGCACCGGTTTCACCTGGGGCCCCCGTCTCTCCCTGAGATCCGGTTTCACCTTGTGACCCTGTTTCACCTTGGGGTCCAGGCCACCCTTGGTATCCTGGGATACCTTGGACACCCGTTTCTCCCTGAGATCCCGTTTCACCTTGAGATCCAGTTTCACCTTTGGGTCCTACGGGTCCTCCGCTGGGGCCAGTAGCACCAGCTAAACCCGTGTCACCTTGGGATCCTGTTTCACCTTGAGAACCAGTTTCACCCTGAGGGCCAGTTGCTCCAGCTAAACCAGTTTCACCCTGAGATCCAGTTTCACCCTGGGACCCAGTTTCCCCTTGCGATCCAGTAGCGCCTTGGGGTCCAGTGGACCCTTCAATGCCTGTCTCGCCTAGAGGGCCTGTAGCTCCAGGACCCGTATGGCCTTGAGGACCGGTAGCACCAGGTTCACCAGTAGAGCCGGCTTCACCCGTAGCACCCCATCCTGTTTCTCCTCGCACACCATCAGGTCCGGTGGACCCTACACCGGTCTCTCCTTTCGAATTGGAGATCCATTCTGGTTTAATCTTAGCCATACTAGCACAGGTCCTTGTTAATTACGTACGATGGGTTGTCTGCTGATAGCGATGGGGTTATGTATGTGGGAGTTGTTCGCAGCACCCGCACGGGATACCTTAAACTCTTCCACAGCTTCCGTGGGAGAAACCCCGGCGCGATTACCAGAAGTGGCCTGGGGTACAGGAGACCCCAGTCCTTTCAAAGCACGTGTAGTTCCATTGGCGATTCCGCCTGGTCTTGAACGGGACATAGAAAACTCCTTAAGCCCCGCCTTCCACAAGTCCATCTTCCGTGGCACCTGCTGGAGGTGGGGGTGTGGTAGGTGGCGCTTCCTGGATGGTAGCAGAGGTTTGTTGGGCAGGTTTTTGAATCCTGATAGGGTTGACGGTAGCAAGAAGCTTCTCAACACGTTCCACCACATGAGTGTGCACTATGGGCAAACTGTTCTGGAGGTCTTCCAGGATGGCCAGAACCACAAAACCCTTGATGGCGTAATCGCCACTGGGGTGGATTTCTTTGGCGCCAGGTGGCACTTCTAAAGGCTGTTTTTCTTTTTGTTCTTCGGACACGTGTTACCTCTTGTATTTGGATTTGTGATAAACAGAGGGACATAGCCCTCTTCAGACTATGTCCCTCTCGATTAGAAGATTATCCCAAAAATCAGGTCACAACGGCTTCCAAGGTGAAGCTGCTGGAGTAGGTTGCGTTAGCCAACCACAGGTAATGGTAACCCGTAGATCTTGCTAGGAAAGGTCCTACTTCAGGGTTGTCTGTGATGGCTTGGGCATGGTACCCCTTTGAGTACTTATACCTGGCATCAGAGCTACTGGAAGAGAAACCAGTTCGGACGTTCTCGGTAGCCTGCCGGGGGCTCATAAGGAACAGCTGTTGCTGGGTCCCCCCTCCAGAGGTTATTTGGAGGGTGTACCTAGAACCAGCGGTCAGAAGCATGGCATATACTTTATAGCTGTTTGAAGCTACTGTGTCCACCAGTGGTGAAAGGTTCCATAGGGTGGCGCCCGCGCTGATGGCGGTGGTAGTAACCTGGAAGCTACCTGAAAGGTTCAAATTAGTACAACCGGAGAATGTGGCGTTATACACATTACAACCTCTAAAGGTGGACCCCACTAAGTCTAGGCCGTCAAAGTTGGCGTGGCTCAAGTCACACCCTATAAAGTCACAGAAGGCAAATCTGGTTAGGGCGGAGAAGTCCACACCCTTCATGTCTACACCCATAAATTTGGTATAAGGTAGAGTGTCCCCAGCCCCGGTTATAGCCGTGGCATTTTGGATACTCCCACCACTGTGGGTACCGCCACCACCACCTATGGTGAGCTGGGAGTTACCGTAGTCTTCTCCGTTAGAACGGGAGGTGTTTACGTCATGGCACCAGTTCACCCAACATGCAGATGCAGTTACAGCCTCATTATAGCCATAACCGTTCCAGGAGCTATTAGCGGGTGAGAAAGCACCCCGAGCCTGCGTACCAGGTTCTACGGCTACTCGGGTCATGGAGCTAGTCCCTGCGGAAGTGACCATACTAGCCGGTAGCACACTGTCGCACAGGGTGGAAGGGTAAGCACTCACATTGTTGTGAGTGAATGTTATGTTACCTACGATGGTACTTTCCTCGGCAATAAACTGGGATACTCTGCAATCCACGAAGTAAAGGCTACCCAGAAAACCTATGAGGGAAACATCAAGAGCATCTATAGTGCATTTAGTGAAGGTAAGACTTCCTAAGTAAGACCCAATCATGGTCATGGTGCTGGGACCGTATAAGGAGCATTTTGTAAAAGAGGTACTACTCAAAGTGGTGCCTGAGCCGAACACCTGAGCGGATATGTGGGAATCGTAAAAGTTTGAGGAGGAGAGGTCACAGTTAAGGGCGCTGTTGGCGTTAAAGTCGCATCGGTAGAAATTACAGCTTGTCAAGTTTCTGCTGGTCATACTTGTTAGGAAGGTACAACCAGTAAAGGTAGCTGAAGCAAAAACAGCATCGTTACCCACAAAATAGGGGTCCAGGAATGTAGTCCCCTCAAAACTAACCTGATAGTATACACCACTAGTAGCCTTCAGGGTTCCACCGTAAAAATATTGACCGGGAGCTATAGTCATGTCAACAGCGTGAACATTCGAACCGTTCCAGGTACCGGACCAAGTACCCGTACCTGTCATGGTAGCACTCCACATACCAGCATCGCTCATGTCAAACGATACAGCCGTGAAGTTCCCAAAAGCGTTACTACCAAAAGTGGTGGCTACGCAGGACCAACCGGTAACTGTTGTCGGAGAGGAGAATGTGAAGGTCGAACCATTCATGACGGCCTGGTCGAGGACTATGTTGTCGTACCCCGTTAAGTCGGCCCAGGTGCACCCTGTCACCGTAGCACCCGTGAAGTCGGCGCCCGTTAGGTTAGCACCCGTGAAGTCGACCCCACTAAGATAGGCGAAAGAGAAAATAGCCCCACTCAGGTTGGTACCCACAAAGCTAGCACCACTGAGGTTAGACTCGGAACTAGGGGCACCCGTAGTCATCATGCCCATAAACACGCCGTTGGATAGATCCAGACCGGCCATGCCCGAGGCGGCACCACTGTAAATGATGCTGCCATCGTTCTTATTTTTAACGACTGCCATAAACCTAATCTCCTATGATCAGAATGAAACCTTGGATACGGTCACGTGTGCCATCCATCTGGTATCCACCCCTGCTGTACTTGGTACTGAAATGTCAAACAAAAGCCCAGTAGCACCGATACCCACGTCGACTCCCTGCAACAAGTTATCGTTTGAGCAACCCGTGTAGGAAGCCAGCACACTGCTGGTATCAATGTAACTTTCATCCGTGGTCAGGATGCCTTCAAAATGCTGCACAGCACCAATAGCACCCGTGTAACCCTTGGCCACCACTTGGGCTCTTACCGAGTAAGAGGTATTTGGGAGCAGGTTGTACTGGGCATCAGCGTGGATACCTGTGGTACCCTCAAGCAGCAACGACTGCCCGGTGATACCGGTGTCGTCTGTGAAACCACGAAGGATGAAGTCTGAGGTTTGGGCATCACCACGGTTCTCGAACTTTCCGTTAGCGTGGGCTATTTCGGAAATGTGGGTGGCCTTGGCACCCCTACTACCCAGAACTGTGGCGTAGTCAGCCCCTAAGGTATCCGAGTCGTTGGAGTTATAGATACCCTGATGTGTACCCGTGCCACCTACGTCACAATCACTAACATTGTGCAAGGATAGATTGGTACCAGACCCCATGGTAGACCTGTTGAAGGCCGTCATGGCTGACGTGATGGTACCACCTGAGACGTAACCGGACATACCCGCTTCCACTACGGAGTTGGTGACATTCCTTACGTTCGAATAGGACACTGCTCGGATTGCAGCCATGTTGCCCGTGAAAAGGGTAGTGTGCTCGGAGGATGCCACCGAGGATTTCTCTGACCCACCAGCTCCGGTTATACCGCGAGAAGAATCAATACTAACTGAGTTGGGTCCTTCCAGAAGGTTACAATCCCGAGAACTACTTATCCTACTGTACTCTCCACTGTGTATTCTGCTGTTCCCAAAGGAAGCCATAGAACTGAAGTTAGAGGATTCCATCGCACCCGAGTAACCCGCTTCCATGGAAGCGAATGACGTACTGACCATAAGACCGTTCTTAACAGAACGTAATGAGTCCATGTTAGTACTCTTGGCCGTTATATCCTGGGACGCGGATATGCTGGTATTGTGGGCGCCCCACATACCGGTGATACCTTGAGAGGAGTCCACGTGCATGTAAGAGTTGGAGTCAGAAAAGTTAACGATCTGCGAGGACGATACATCGATATGGTTAGAACTGCTAGTTACTCGTACATCCCTGGAACTACCCACCTCAACATAGGCAGCACCACTGCTTAGCTGTACCTGGTGAGCTGACCTGACTGACGAGTATTGTACTGAGGATATGATGCTGGATTCTAGGACTCCGGACAGAGTGCTGCTGGTAGACCCTGAAATGGCGCCTGAGTAACCGGCTTCAATCATGCATTGCTCAGATCCAGTGATATAGGACTGCCTGGAACTAAGCACTGTGCTGTTATGGGAATCAATGTTTTGGCAATCTTCGGAAGATGCTAGGAAAAGCATTTCAGATCCATTGGCCACATTCCTGCGCCCGCCAACCATACCGCTGGCACGAACGGCATTAGTCATGCTGTTCTGCTCACCACCTATGATAACGGACTCTTCACAGAAGTAAGCCATAAGGTGTTCACGGCCTCCTGCTATGAGGGAGTTGTGGGAGTACCCTGTAATAACACCGCGGTCTACTGCAAGTATGGAGGAACCCTCGGTGTTACCAGAAACGATAGAGTTCATAGACGATTTTATGGAGCTCCGGGAGCTCATTTCGGATATGGAACTCTCACTGCTGTTGTGGATGGAGGCATGGTAGGACCCCCCAGAAATGGACACAGAGTAACTGTTGAAGATGCCACTGTAGTCGGTAGCAGGACGAATGAAAGATCCAGCGGAACCCATAATTACGGCGCTGTTAGATGATTGGACCGTAGAGGCGAAGCAGGCAGCCAGGACAGACTTAGTGGAGTTATCCAGTGTGCTGCTTTCGCTGGCGGCTATCAAGGAGTCCTTAGCGGAATCCATATTATTGTCTGTGGACAGGGCCAACGCCACGGAGCGATAACTACCCATTACCCGTAAGCCGCTGTCCGAGCTACTCTGGGTGCAAGCTAGTACAGCGATATCGGTGCTCTTGTCCAGAGTAACGTACGAAGAGGCTGCGGTAAGGATACGGTGGGATGCCGTCAATTTAACTTCTGAGCTAGCCGCAATCGAAGCAAAACTTGAAGAAGCCATGTACGTTGATGCCGAAGCACCTATGGTGGCGGTCGCACTATAATACACTTTATTACCGGAGGAGGAGCCCGCCACAGATACAGAGGTGCTGTCTATGATGCTGGCCCCGGCTGATCCCGCAATATGGGCGAGACTAGCTGCGGTGATATTCGAATCACGGGTACCGTCCATGGACGACACAGCCGCAGACTTTATATAACCACCTGAGGAGGCTTTAATGGAGGTTAGGTTAATGACGTTAGCATAGGTGTTGTAAACAGCGGATACGTCGGACCATACTGCATCGTTTACGTAACCAGACACACCTGACCGCACTCCTGAGAATCGGCTATTACGGATGTGACCCCCATCTGAGTTTCTGAAATCCGCAAAGGTGTTCGCCACCATGGCGCTTCCTACTCTGGAAGTAGCTGCACGGAAAAAGGCGTTAGCCTGTAGGGTAGCACCGTCAGAACTGTCCACGCCCGAGTAGGTGTTGGACGATTGCATCTGTACATTTCGACTCTGGCCGGCATGGCTATAGGAACTGTTGTAGAAGTATGTATTTTCTGTACCCTGAGCACTGGAGTGGTGAGAGTACTCCCTAAGGTAAGTGCTTTGTACACCCTGAAGGGTAGAGTAGTTGGTGTTGTACACCTGCCCATTGTAGGAGGCTTGCACCACGGACTGATGGCTGTAGTCCGTAATCACACAGTCATGGGAAGCTGCCATAAAGGCTTCGTTGGAATCCTGAATGGACGAGTCAGCGGTAGCCACAACCGCTGATCTATCTGACCCCGAAACTTGGGCATTGGATGTACCCAAAAGGGCAGACGTGTTGCTGTGGTCCACATTTCCTTGGTAGGAAGCTAGTATGGCCACGGCGTTGGTGCTGGAGGTGTTTGAGTCTATGCTGGACTGCATAGAAGAGTTAGTGTCGTCGGTACTGTTGGCATTTGAGGAAGCCTGAATGTAGCTACGTATACCGTTTACGATCGATGCGTACCTAGACCCACCAATAAAGGATTCTGTGGAATCTTCCATGTGGGTTTCTGAAGAAGCCACCATACCACCGCGTACAGTTCGCAAGGACGAAGAAGCCAAGTTCCCTAGCAACACACCGCCAAGTCCCATACGGAAGTCACTATCGTGGTTGGCGAAACCAGCACTTAACATCATTTCTTTGTAGTTAGTGCTTTGGCCTCCCCCAAAAGAGGATTGGTGGGAGTAGGGTCCCACTCTTAGGCTCCTACCACCAGTAACTGTGGTGGAATCGCAGTACATAGCAATAAGGTCATTACCGGCAATAGCACCAAATTCGTGGTTAGCCGGTCCTATTATGGACCGGGTCTGGGCCATAACCACTGAGGCAGCGTTACCTACCACACTAGTGGACTCTCTAACCCCTGCTATCATGGTTTCAGTGTTACCCGCCATGGAGGTGCCTAGGTAGTTAGCTATGCTTTCATTGGGGAGACTCGAAGAACCCTGGAAGAAGTCAGAGTAAGCCCCTGTAAATCCGTCTGGGATTACACCCGATGAAGAGTTCCCTGACGAACGCATCTCTGTCCTTGCCCCGTATCTTAAATCAGCTACGCTGGAGCTTGCTATCTGAGAAGTACTGGCCAGAGATATGCGAGCACTCTCTGAGGTTCCTATCATGGCCACAGAGCTACCAGTAATACCTAAATCTCCGGTTCCTACACTTGAACGGGATGAAATAATAGTGCTGAGTTCCGATAATCCTATGTAGGTGCTACTATTGGCTGAGCTGTAAGAGGATAGGATGGCGGATTCCCTGGATAGGATAATCTGTACCTTGGCGTACCTAGGAGTCCAAGGAGCCTGGGGTATGCCACTATTCATAACGGAGTCATAACCCTTGGAAGCGGCGATCAGAGAAGACGTGGTCCCCTCGAGACCGGCGGCAGAGGAACTTGCCAAAATGGAGGAGTACTTTGTGTTTTGGGTTCCGGTACCGTTGGACACAGCACATCCCTGCGCGGCGCCTATGAGTACACCATTAGCATTATGGACGTCCACTGCTGATGATCCTAGTACAGCTATCCGCTCAGGGTAACCTATACCGTAATTGGAGTAACCCTTAGATGCCAAGTCACCTACATTGACACCTATTGAACCCATAATGGCTATGGACTTACCTGCATTAATAAGGGAGGAAAGAGACGAATGTATGCTGGCGTAGGAAGGGGTCCCCTCATTTACGGCTATGATACGAGATTCGGACGAAGATCCTATATGGGAGGCCGAGGCGTTCTCTAACCAGGAGTTTTCGGAGGAATCTATGGAAGACACACGGGAACCAGGTACCAAACCTGGAGCAGCTGGTATGGTACCATGAGTGATAGCTGAACCTGCCGATGCAGTAATGGCTACACTCTGTACGGCTCCCTTTACGTGGGAGTCCGTAGTGGCGGAGATAGCCACGTTTCTAGCGGGACGGCTTGTGGTGATGCTGGAGGTATCTTCCCCCTCTACGAGGGTATATGTAGAGGCCAATATGGAGGTTTCATCCGTGTAATGGGCCAACACATGTTGGGAGGCCTGTAGAGCGGTATTGTACGAGTAAATGGGGTAACTGTACTCTGTAGCTCCACGGATTTCAGCGAGCCCACTGTACCCCGGCATTTGGTTTGAATAGCCTGGTTGTATGGACGGAGTGCTTGGTACCCCATTATTGTTCCAAGTAACTGGATCGGATTTGTCAGATTGAGTGATGTCTATGAAATACCGGTTGTCACCCACGGCCCCAGTGTAACCTGTGGTGGCTTGGATGATGCCACGATTAGCCAGAGAAATGCGAGCGTTACTGGAACTGTAGATACCGCTTGCTATGGCTAATTCTTCGGCCAGGTTGTCATTTCCACCGATGATAACGGTGTCGTTTGACTCCCCACGGATGATACCCCGTACACCTGCCATAACTGATGAATGTATGGCGTGCTCCACAGTACTGTCCTGAGTGGATATTTTGGAGCTGTACGCAGTTATAACGGTGGAAGGTTCCACGCCCGTGTAACCGGCGGTTAGAATGGGAGCGTCCCAGGTGCCCGTGGCACCCCGGAGATCTAAAGATCCTCGCGCTTGGTCTAGGAGGATGGACCCATCGGAGGAAAGGTCGTACGCCAGCTGGAGATCTCCACCGAGTTCTCCGTCAATCCATTCAGGTTTTACTTTTGCCATAATCTAGACCTAACCGGTTAGTCCCAAGACCAAAAGGGCTTGAAATATCAAATTTTCAACAAAGCCACGCTTTCTCCCTGCCCTGTACTGTATTAGAAGTTTATTCGAACCATAACCTTCTAATACGGGGCACCTATGAATTGAATTGTCTTTTTCTTATGCCATGAGGTACCTAACGGGGTTTTAGTCCTTGCTGGGGTATCCCAAAATAGAGGATGTAGTATGGCCACCGGAGTAACTTACCAAGACCTTGACGTGCTTACCCTTAATAGCAGTGAGAGTTATGTAAACTGTGTTTTCCTTCGAATTAAGAAGATCCAGGTAGCTTCCGCGGGCTCCAATGCCATGGTCACCTGTACATTTACAGACTGCCCTGACGTACTTTGCGATTTTAGTCTGATGCAAACTTGCGTGGTTACACGCTGTACCTTCACAGTCAACCAAAGCGGCTCTACATTGTACTGGTACTCCACGACCGCCACGGATTCTTATTTCTACAAGACTTCGTCCAGGACCGTGTCACTAAGCGCAGGGACTTACACTGGGGGCGTCATAGCGGGAAGGTTCAATGTAGAGTACAATGGTTCCCCTGTGGTCCTTACGGGTGTTACTGTTAAAGGGTCCCCTGCTTACGACGGGGTACTTTTGGGTAACAACTTGAATATGACGGACTGTGTTTTCGAAAACATCGTTACTGTGTCCGTAAGTAACCTGAGCCTTGCAAACTGCTCTGGTCCAAAGCCGTCCAAGGTGACTTTGCAGAATTGCTCAGGAGGAGGTGTCTCCGGGGGTACGTACGACATCCTGATCATGGACGGTGCTAACTCATCTTTTTCTTTCCAGCCCTCTAAAGTTTCGGTGGTAAACTACCCTAGTTATGGCACATGGAGCTCTGTCCCTCTTACCACCGCCGTGGATACTATACAATACCCCGTACCAATGAACATGACAAGCTGCTCTGTTTATGGTGCTAAGGGGATAGATGTGCGTAAGCACAGCGTAGCGTGGACTGACGTAACATGGCAGGCTCCCGCCCACAACTTGAAGTTGCCCAGGTTGTCCCGTATCATTCTAGGCCATCACGCATCCCCCACTACTAACCCTTTTCGAAACTGTGACCTGACGGACTCTCCTCGATTAGAATTCACAGCGGGTGGGTTCTACGTAAGAGATTTTGACATGTCCGGCTCCAACCTCTACAACACTCCCTCTGGGGCCATGTTTATGGGGAACAATGTTAAGGGCAGGGGGTGCAACATGAGCAACCTTTTCCGAGCGGATATCTCCAAGGGTACCACCATTAGGGGTTGGGATTTCCGGGATGCTGTATGGAACGACGCTTATCTAAACGGCCTTAAATTTGTGGATTGCGACTTCCGCGGAACAGTGTTTAACGGCGGATACATGCAAAACTGCTCTTTTGCTAATACCTCTTTCAAAGGGGCCAATTTCAATTTTATAGACACCACAGGTACGGATTTCTCCGGCGCCGACATGACTTCTGGTTATACCAGGTTCGATGACCAACTATCGGGATGGTCCCCATGGCCATACCAGACCAGCTCCAATGCCTTTAGCGTTGGATCGGGGCAATCCGCTGCGTTCAGCGTAATTGTTAATTACATAGGACGTAGCATATCCACAGGTCTACTTTCTGGTATCGTCTGGGTCCTTTCCGAAAAAACGGCAGACAGCCACTATATACAGAGTCTGGTGTCCGTGAATGAGGATTATCTGGATGCGAATGCCATTCAGAAAATCACTGTAAGTGCGGGTGCATCCATAACTTTCGCTGCGACCCCGGTTGCGGGAAGATATTACCTGGTGGTCAAAAACACAGGAAGCACTACCAGGACTGTGCAGATGCAGTAGTCCCCTAATAAATGCTATAGAAAAGGCTGCCCCAAAAGCAGCCCTTTTTCATTTCAGAAGTTAAACCCTACTTCTTCACCTGGTCCCAAATCACCCCCGCATGATCTCTTTTTCCAGGAAGCGTACCCCGGGTTGGTCTCACGAGGGTGAAACACCTTGGCATCTTCCAAAACGGGAACATTCAAATGTTCTTTGAAGCAGTCCCGCATGAAAAAAGCGTCGTTTCCCCCGTAAGTGCTGTGGGGGACAGTCTTGTACCCACCTATCTTTTCCCACACAGGAACGGGTATCAGAATCACACCCCCGGCGACACCCTGGTTCTCCCGGTAATAACGCAGGGTGTAATCCCCCTTATGACAAACTTCACTGTTGTGCTTCCAGTGGCAGCAGTTACCAACCTGTTCTGCCGCTACCCCACCTAGCCCACCAACTTTTCGAAAGGCACCAATCATTTTCGTGAGGAAATCGGGATCGGGGTATGTGATGTCGGAGTCGGCGCTTAACAGAAAATCGTAGCCATTATCCTTGCACTCCTGGTAGATCCTGTTTACGGCCGGACCCTTACCAATATTTTTATCAAAATCTTTTACCGCCACGGATCGGAAGCATCCCGCTGACACCAGCTCAGGTAGATAGTACCCCAAGGCTTTGGCTATGGTGTCGTCTACGCCGTTTAAACCAAAAACCAAATCTATTGATACACCAGGATCCACCTTAAGCGTGGCCATACTCTCCAGAGCCTTGACCACCTTTTCAGACTGGTAGTAAACAGGTACACACATCAGTATAGAGATTTTATCGAGGGACATATTGCTCTGAATTCCTTGAGAAGTTCGGATTGAAAAAGGGGTCGTTCTGTATCTCGTGCATCCACGTGTCGTGCATGTATTTTATAGAGGATGCGAAAGATGTATCCTTGTGATTGTCCTTACCACGTGAAATCGACTCGTGATGGTAAAGCATTACCCAAGGGTTGTATATGATACGGTGACCGGCTTTGCGGATCTTTAGGCAAAGGTCTACATCGTTGAAAGCCTGGGGAAGATCCTCATTGAAACCCCCCACTTTGTCGAAGACACTTTTTCTAACAAGCATGCAAGCACCGGTGACAGCCGACACCTCATGGACGGTCATAGCCCTGCAGAAATATCCTCCGCTTCCATAAGGAGTACCCCTTAGCGTGTGGCCGGCTACTCCTCCTACCCCCATATCAACCCCACCGTGCTGCAGGGTACCGTTAGGGTACAGAAGTCTGGCGCCAACGGCACCTATGTCTGGATAAACCTCCATCCACGAAACCATCTCCCTAAGCCAGTGGTGGTCCATTATTTCAGTGTCGTTGTTAAGGAACAGGACGTAGTCAGTGTTGAACATTCCTGCTCCCGCATTGGATTGCTTGGAGAAATTGAAGGGGTATTCACCTAAAGAGATGGCGTAATCCAGGGGCTTAAGGGTGGTGTCGTATTCCGGATTCAAACAACCCTCGTAAAAAGATTTAGCCTTTTCGGCAGGACTACCGTTATCCACTATGCTTACACAAGCGCTATCGTACTGGGTCTTGTATAGGGACTCCAAGCAATTGGCTGTAACATCAAATTGGTCTTTAGCTGGAATCACGATATTCACCGTAGGTTCGCTGGGTAGGTAAAGAACGGGTCGGTACACACTTAGGTTAGTGGTGTTGAAAACATCCCCATCACCGGTACTAAGCACCAAGAGCTCAGTAAGAGCCTCACGGGCCACTCTAAGGGCGTACGGCTTGGCAGATAGGCTCGAGGCTACCGACGTGGGTAAAGTTCTCCAGTGGTACAGAATACGGGGTATGTGCACCACCTTAGCAATCGGAAGCAAGGTGTCCTGATCCTCACCCCATAGGTATTTGATCAGAAAGCGGTAATCCTGGGAACCGTTGTACTTGGTCTCATAACCAAAGGCATGGCTTCGTACGCGGTCCATTCTGAAAGCTGTTAGGTGATTTATGTAGTTTTGGCACATAAACAAGGCAGGGGACCAATCAGGTTTGAAGAACGGGGCACTTCTCACACCGTCCTCACCCACCTTGTCCTCGTCAGTGTATATGAGGTCCACACCGGGGTTACTGTCCACGCACAACGCTATCTCCATAAGGGCTGTCCTTTCAAGGAGGTCATCGTGGTCTAGAACCACCATCCATTCACCCTTTACTTTCTCAAGGGCTTTATTTTGAGCTTCGGATATCCCCTCGTTGTTTTTTGATAGAACGACTTGGATACCCTTTTCTTTACGGGCTAGGGAGCTAAGGTACTTGGACAACTCTTCATCTTGAGATCCGTCATCTACGATCACCCATTCCCAATTACTGTAGGACTGGGATAGCACTGACTGCACCGTTTCCTGCAAAACTGCCATAGGTGTCTTGTAGGTGGCCGTGATGATACTTATCAAGGGCATGCCCATAGGACCCATGGCCACTTCTTTTTCTTTGAGTAAACGATGGGAGGGAACATTGTTCCCGTACCATAACGCTAAGCTAGTGGTGGGGTCTGTGTACTGGGGGACCAAAGTTATTTCTACAGCTGCCCCTACGAAGTGGTCCCCTAGGTCGAACATAAATGGTTCGTTGTCCTGGATGACAGACATATCAAACTTGAAAGCTTTTTCTTCCTCTCCAATCTTAAAGGAAGAGTACAGAACGCCTTGGGGTACACGGCAGTATGTAGCAAATACCAATTCCACATACCTGACTGGTTTTCCATCGGGTACCGCTAGCTGCACCTTGTGCTGGGCACCCAAAAGAACAGGAAGTTTTGCTACCTGTTCTTCGGACACCACTTCCGTGGATGGAACGCTACTTTCCTGAGGATCCGAAGCCATCTTCGCCTCTGGAAGTTTCCCCAAGTTCCTCGGGACTCTTGACCCGTTCCAACTCGGGCATAGGAACCTCTGCAGGCACCAATTGGGCGATCTTGTCCCCCAAGGTGATCCTTTGGGCATTCCCGCTGGTGTTGGTGATGCACACACAGATTTCACCCCTGTAGGGGTCATCTACGGTTCCAGGGGTATTGGTGACGACCAGGCCCTGCTTCGTAGCGTTCCCACTACGAGGACGCACCTGTAGCTCATATACCTTACCGGGATCACCGGTAACATGAGCTTTGATCCCAGTACCCATCATGACTCTGTCCCCAGGATTCACGACGACTGCATGCGGCTTTAAGTTGTCACGGATTTCCTTGGGGGTCTGCCCTGGGGTGCCATCTCCGTCCAAAGGTATGGAGATACCTTCAATGATACCACGCTCGTCGGATTCCAGCATCTCTTCTTTAAAGCTGCCTCGGATCCAGGCTTTTTTGAACGAATGCACGAACACGTCGAATCCCGAATCAGTAGGGTTAGCTTTGACTGGGGCTAGTGCCTTGTCGTCCAGTAGGTAGTAGCGGAACTTAAGCTTGCTCATCGTTGGAGACCTCCTTATCCTTCCAGGTACGCAACTCATGGTAGCGGGAAGAGGGGCAGGGGAATTCCAGATCAATCTTCATGCGGTCAGAGTCATTCCCCAGAAAACTATTTTGGATAAGGGTGATGGCCTTTTTGGCATTTTCTTCCAATGACCCCTCACCGGTGATTATTTCCACGGGACCCCGTACGAATTGCTGAGTGCTGAGGTAGGCATCACGGATGCCATTCAAGCGATCCATGGAAACTTCGGGCTCACGTTGGTGGCAAAGTTCCACGGGGGTGTCCACAAAAATGGTAAGGTCAGGCATGATAAAGATGTCTTCCTGTGTGTAGAGCTTGGTGGTGAAGTCGAAGCATGAAGGGGAGAACATCTTGGCGTAGGCCATGCCTGTCCATAGGTAACGATCCAGAATGGTAGAGCGAAGGGAATAGGTCCTTTGCTGCCTAAGGCGGCTAGCCAGGAAAAGAACTTCACGTTCGTTTTGGTCCATTTTAACTTTGGGGTCGTTGAGGCGATCGGCTTCTTCGGTTGAGAAGGTAGGTTCTTTCTGCCATTGCCAAGAGTTTCGGGAGGTACCAATGTATTTGGACAAAAATTCGTCGGTGTTTTCTCTGGCATGCAACATGCTCACGCCAATGGCGTCGTCGCGAAGGATACGGTGAACTTCCTGGGAGATGGAGGTCTTGCCGCTGTTGTCAATTCCTTCGAATACCACTAATAAGGGTTTCACGTTCATTTGCTCTCCTTGTCTGAGCTTACTATGGATTTGATATCTGGTTGGTACTCTTTCAGCCCTTCCGAAAAATCTTCCCACCTACCCTTTACTTCAGGGACATAGTCCGCTGTCTGCTTGCTGAGCTTGGGGTTTTTGGTCTTATAGTACAGGGCACTCCACGGACCACCATTATACTCTGCTAAAACCAGTTCCCAGTCCCCGTACAGGGAGTAGGAAATGTCCAGGTACTTAGCTGCCATTTCCGTGCTGATCTTGTCGTCGTCCAGCATGTTTTGTGAAAAGGATATACCCATAGCGTCTGCTAGAAGTTTACCGGTAAGGGGCATGATATGGTTTAGACCCGTGGCCCCCACTTCACTCTTGCGATGGATACCCCATCGGGATTCCTGGTATTGCAGAGAGGTGAGTAGCAGGGCATCCACGTTGGGGTAAATCTCTGCCACCTCCACATTACGCCTTGCTAGGTTAAAAGCTTTATCGATCGAATAATTCTTGGCGGGTTGTTTAAGATCCCGAGTGATCACCGTGATATTCTTCTGCCAGTATTCGTAGACCATGTCCCTAATGAACAAGATTATCCTTTGGCGTTCTTCCCCGTAGGTGATCTGTGAAACCAAAAAGTGCTTTTGCTGGGTCTGCTGAAGTTCTATGTTCTCTAACTTCACAGCGATGGCTTGGCTCCGTTGTTCACTGGCTTGCTGCGTGGATTTCCCCATGTAGTAGAAAACCACGGACACCAGGGCTATGAATATAAATAGGGTTGCCCCTATTATCGTCCAAATCTCCTTCAACTCCATCCGCATGATGAACTGTGTGTTCTTGGGGCTTTCCTTAATAGGGGGTGCGTCGATGCTTTTATCTTCGATGTTTTCACCTTCTATGTGCATATCACATCCTTAGTTTGGGGTCCACAGGGACGAAAGTGTCCATATCCGTGATTTCATAGGTGTACGGTTCTCCGTAACCTGCTTTTCGGGGATCGTCCTTGATGTCCTCTTCGGAGTATCCCCAATTTTTTGTTTGGCCCTTGTGCAAGCAATACATGTCCCTACAAAAGGCGACCTTGTACGACTTCTCTCGAACAAGCTGAGACACAAGTCCATCGTCTCCGAAGGCATCCATACTTTGGGGATAGCCCTCAACTGGGTACGCTTCACGACGAACCATCTTAAAGGTATTGCCTACAGCCTTACAGTATACCAAGTCTTCGGAGGCTTGGGTAGGCATCTGCAGCCATTGAGGAGGGAGCTGAGGAGTCAGAAAAGCCACATCCTGATGCTTATTCATGAGCTCCACCATACGGGCTAGCCAGTCCTTACCTTCCAAACGAGGTGGGATGACGTCATTATCCGTTACCACATAATAGGGGTTGGATGAATCCACCATGGCGTGGAATACGTACTTACCCCATAGGCACCTGGTGTTGGTTTTGTGGGAGATGACAGCTTCCACTAATCCTTCATCCATCAAATTGGATAGCAAAGAACGAGTCACCGGAGTGCATTCGTTGTCCAGCACTGTGATCTTAAAGGTGCCTGGGGCGGTGCGATCGTGGATGCTGCGAATAACTTCTTCCGTCATGTGGGGGCGGCGCCAAGAGGTAATGAAAATGTCGATGGGCTTCATAGGTAGATCCTTGTCAACTCTCGCAGAGTTTTACGATGGGAATCAAGTAGGTTTTTGGAACGAACGTCCGTTTTCTTGGAAAGCATATCTATGAGGTTTCTCAGTATGGTAGTAGTCCCAGCTATGGTCTTCCTGTTAACAGCAGTGTGGCTTTCCGTTAGGCGCCATGCTCCAGGAATTGACAGGGTGCCGTCCGAGTGCACTATGATGCGAGGGAAGATATCCTCAGTATTTGGTTTAGCCTCAGGAGGCTTAGAAGTCACAATGGGCCTCCGTGGCCTAGGTGTGGTTTCTTGAATGGGTGCCGGCCTCGGTGCAGGTTTCTTTTCCTTAGGGGACGGTCCCCTCAGTGGGGGCATGGGTACAGGGTCAAAAGCTTTCTGAAGCGAGCTTCTCTCGTCTGCTTTAGGATTGTACCGCTTACGGCGAGGTGGTTCTATTAGGGCATTGGCACTCACACGAACCCCTAGCTTCCTCAAATCCTCTTTGATCTTAAGCTTCCACTCTTCCAGTTCTTTTTCGTGCTCTTCGGGCGTCATGTGTCTCCTGTATAATTCGGGGGCTCAAAACCCTAAAACGGATAGGGCCGCCTGGATCTTGGATAGTATACGACTCCTGATCGATTTTTTAAACGAACCTTGCAGATAATCGTACACAAAGTCACCTACTCGGATGCAGCCATTACTGGATACTGACACTGTTCCTGACAGGGGACCCTTTCTTTCAAAAGATCTTCCCTTTATTATAATTGTTCTGGGGTTGACATCAATATCCCCTAGTGAGATGGAGGATACGTCAGCAACAGGTTTATCCTCCAAATGCTGGAGAATGTGCCGGTACCGCTCCATGATGAGATGCTTACCGTGGACATGGGCAAATAGGTCATCACCTCTTCCGTGCATGAAATGTATCACGCGGCTTTGGTCCTGGATGTGCACATCAACACCGGCGTAAAGAGCGTCCACACCGAAGGCTATATCCTCGTAACCCCACTGTTCCCTGAAGGCTACCTCGTCGAAGTGCATACCCTCCAGGCCGTAGACCTTTTTCATGAAAAGTTGGACTAGGTCCAGGGCGGACCGCGTAACTGCGAAATTACAGGACCAGCTAACCATACCCGTCAGCATGTAGTCAATCTTATCGTTAAAGTCTGACAATGCTTCGAACCCATTTACAACACCGGCCACTTCCCGCAGATCCCTGTGGTCCAGGGGCAGCCCGTCTCGTAAATTGTCCATGTTAGCTGTCAAAAGGTCAGATGGCTTGTTCTTGTACCTCTCGTAAAAAACATTTTCCCCATTCAACCATTTGTCGAAATCGTAGGGACGCTCCACGTGGACCCGGGTTCCGAACAACAAGGTGGGTACCGAGGGGTCGTCAAAGTAGGTGGACAGACGATCAAAATAAAGGTCGTCCTCAGCTATGCTGTCCCCATCCATGAAAACCACAATATCGGCGCCTATGGCCAACGCTTCTTGTATGCCACGGTTACGGGTGGATGAGCGCCCTCTCTCATCACCGCGAACAACACGCAGCCAACCATCTTCGGAGGATCTCAGGGTCTGCACATCACTGTGGTCATCTATCACAACCACGTGGTCCGGCTTAGTGGTCATTTTCCTAAGGATACCCAAATGAAATTGGACGATATCTTCTTGGTTATGGCACGGTAGAACTAATACTGTTTTTCTCATTTTTGAGTAATTCTCATTGATAGTTTATGGCCTGACATCTTCGGGTTTAACAATGAACTCCTCGAAAGGGGCATTCAATCCATAAACATTCTTCATCAACCCGTTTTGCTCCGACCTAGGGTATATGTACCGATAGGGTTCAATACCATCTTCAAACACTTTACAAATATGCTCCAAATTCTTTAGGGGGTCAATTAGCATCTCCCCCAGTAGCGACATATCCTCACGAGGCCCCCCTAATAGACTTAGACCCGTGCCGGCATTTAGGTGCTCCAGGGATATATAGCAAAACATGTTTCCTGAGTGGGGTGGCACCCCCTTGATAAAATACAGAACACCACCCATGCACACGAATGATGGTACCGCATCTTCCACTACATTGTCGGGGTCCGCTTTGATTTATTTCCTATGCGATCGGGGAGGACGTGGGAACATCACCCTTATCTCACGCACCTTACCACCCCTGGGGTAGGGCACTCCAGAGGTTCTCATATTATTAGCCAAGCGGCAAGTTTCCGAATCGATTAGGGTAGAACCCATGTAGACACCAACATAATTGGAACCGTCCACACCCTTATCCACTTTTCTCAGATCGGGATCCATGTAGTCCCCCCAATCACTCATACTTATCCATCATTTTTTCCCGGGCGCTAAACAGCTCGGGTAGGGTTACTTCGTAATCCCGGAACTTACCCTGGGGGTACTTTAGGTCCAACATTTTCAGGGGGACTTTACTAAAGTCCGCTCCTGCGTACGGGTTTTCATCATAAACACGTGCTACTTTACCATGCCCCAGCCGGGGGTCTAGGATGTACTCCCCCAGGAGCCTGTGCCATGGTAGCATCTCAGCAACCAATGTAGTCGCCATAAGGGACGCACCCGGGAACCTTTCGTACAAACCTATACGCCCTTCATTATCGTAGTTAGCATGGAACCAGAATATATGACCGTTGTACAGAACCAGATGGGGGTAGGAACCACCCCAAGTCGTGGCTGGAAAACAAGCGCACAAAAAAGTCGTATCGTAGGACCCAGTCAAAGGGATTCTCAAGCGCTCCACCAGCGCAGGTTTATTGCCCTGCTCAATTTTTACAAAATACCCTGGTCTCATTATCATGATACGTGGTAATCCCTCCCCACCACCTCTTCCACGACACCCTTTCCTTTTGAGTAGGGCTCGATCCAGGTCATGCGACGGAGACTTCTTTCAGGCCCGTGAGCCTGATTGCGCCAGTGACCCCGAACCACCCAGTGGGGTGAGCTAATGGTGAATGTCTTGAGGGTACCGTTTCTGTAGGCTTGGCGGAAATCGTGGGTGATGTGCACTGAGGAACCTACAGTCACCACATCTATGTGGCTAAGACCATCGATAACGGGAACCTTACCCTTAACGGCCTTCTTAAACTTTGCATGGGTCCGGACAAGGTCCGCTGATGGGTTGGTGATGTACATAAGGGCATTCAGTACAAAAGAGAACAGCTTGTGCATGTACTGCTTCTGATCCTCTCCCCCATCCATTTGTGTGTAACGGTCTGCTGCTGCCTTCACTTGTGGGAATACATCACCAGGGGCCAGGAAAAAGGTCATGTAGAAAGTTGCGTCATCTAAGGCATTGTCAGAGTTTGCGTTCGGGCCAGCAACCGCTAGGATGCGGATAACCTTGTTGGCGGGTACCCCGTCAAACTTTAGGGCCGGGTGTATACCGTCCCTGTCCGGTCCACCCTCAAGGGGGAGATTGACTCCCTTCACATCGATGTCGTGCCCGTAGGAGACGTATATACCCTTGACTTTGTGTAACCCCGTCAAATGGTTTGGGATGAAAAGCTCTTCATTGTACGGCAGGTCGATGTAAATGGATTCGAAGGGGCTGGTGAGGAAAGAGCTATCCACCTTGGTAAGATCGGTGTGCAGCAACTTGGCAGTAAGGGCTTCTTCAAAACGGAAGATCATTCGGTTCTTGGAAAACCTGTACGTGTGGTGGAGTACATTCATGACGGAACGATATTCATTCAGGATGTTGGGGTCTCCCTCATAGATCGTTTTGTAGGCCAGATTCGGACCTTTGTACCCCATGCTGCGGAGCCGGGAGTTGAATATGATTACTGCCGCTTCCTGGTACGGTGTGTCGTCCAGTGTACTGGGCTCGTAACCGGTCATGTCCCTGAGGGTATTGATTACATCTTGGACGATTTTTAGGGGGCTGACCCCTAGCATCTTCTTGTATACCCGTACGAATTCCTCGTAATGGGTCTCTTTGAGCTTGGCTGTGGCGCCTTTGTCGGAAATAGCGAGATTAGGCACGTAGGTCTCCTTTGCGTACTTTCAGTATATAAAGGAGACCGCTGATTTTAACTTAGAAAGCAGCAGCCCCCACTAAGCCACCCAGCAGGAAAATGCCAACCGCGTAGGTTACTTTTTCCATGAAAGTGAGTTTGCTCTCCTCACACCTGGCAAGCTGGCCTTCTGTAAGGGCCCGGATCTGTTTCATGTCACCCTGAATGGTGTCCGTTAGAAAAAGGACCTTTCGAAGCGTGTCCACTTGCTGCTGCATTTTGGAGTCGACCAAAACCATTGCCTTGTAGGCAGAGTCCGATTGTAAAATGATATTGTTTTGAAGAGCTATGGTGGTGTCCCTGCGGAGGATCCTCACACGGCGTTCTTCAGAAACCCTCATGAGGTCTTCAAGCTGTCCCTGGTTCATGCAAGTGTAAATGGTTTTACCCGACTGCACGATAGCTGTGGTGTCTATTTTACCTTCAACAGTGGTCGAAGTGTCCGTGGCTACCACGGAGCACTTATCTGCGGTCCATGCGGCCGAGGCCAGCATTAGAAAAAGTACAACGATCTTCATAGTCTACCATCCTTTCTTCTTTGCTTCAATGCTTCCAGCAGAGCCTTGGAGTCCGCCATGGCGTCACCAGTGTTCGGGGGTAGGCCTGCGTCTACGGGGGCGTCCTGGTTGACAATCTGGCTCTTAACCAGGCTATTGAGGGAGTCCACGTTTTTCTTGTACTCCTGGGCCTTTTTTCGAAGATCTTCTGCTTCCTTCTCAATAGCATCCGCGGAGGCTACCCCTTCGTTCTTTTTGGTTTCCAAGTCCTTGATGTTCTTGTCAAGTTCCTCAATCTTGCTGTCTGCAAATCTATCCTTCACCCAAGCAATAATGTTGCTGATGATGGGGATACGACGCTTCATGCTGATAAGCACTAGAACACCGATAACCACAAAGATGGCCACCATACCTACTTTTCTACCGGTGGGGGTGTCCTTGGTGGCGAACCACGCTATACCGGCCGCTGCCATAACGACAAAGGCCAAGATGTATATGGTCAGGTCTTGCATACGAAATCCTCCTTGGTGATGAGTATGTATTTATAACGGTACCCTGCATCACCCGGACCTACATAGTACTTGAGGTTTTCCCCAGTGTAGGCCTCTACTGCCTCTAGGTAGCCGTTAGCTAATGTATGTGACGAGATGAAATGATCGTGCTCGCTGTCTGCGGAAAACCCGTTCCCAAAGATACGAAGAACCCCCTCCACATTTTCCTTAAGAAACTTATCGGAATCAGCCTTAGCGGATTCTATGCTACTGAGATACCTTTCCTGGGCTCCTCTTACGATGCTTAGGTCCGCATCGTGGGATTCCGTCGTCATGGTAAAGTACAAGTATATCGGTGGGATAGGGTTAGCTTTCAAGTAGCGGGTAAAAGCGTGCATATCCATTTGGGAACTGTGCACCTTAAAAAATCTGGCACACATCTTGAAACGGTTAGGTTCCAGGTTTTCCGACAAGGGTCGGGAAAGTGCTAAGGAGTAGAACACATCTCCATCCAAAGCGCTTTTGGTGTGATCCCCAGCTGCTTGCCTTAACTTTTCCTCCGCGGCGACCTTGTTCCTGGTGAATAAACTTAGGAGCCCCATGGTTACACACTCAGCGGGTAAACGGTGTACATGAAGGACGGGTGGGCCGTACTTATGATGAAAGTCGTATCCCTGAACGGGTTACGAAATTTTATAAACCCCTTCTCTGGGACGGTAACCCCCTCGGTTCCTATGTACTCTACCACCTCAGACCCGCTACCATTTTTGACACGCACGACACCGCCCACAAACATTTCCATAAACCTGTCAGCTTCATTCAGAGTATTCTGAATGTAGCTAAGATGGGAGTCCAACGCCGTCTTCACCTTTTCCGCGTTCAGGTTGGAGTCCCCAGCTACGGCGGATATACCCCCCACCTCTATGGAGTGGAACTTAGGTAGTTTGTTGACTTCTATGTATTCTTTGACATGGCCTGGAAGGTCCCTAGAGAAATAGAAGTATATGGAGGCGCTTGCTCTTTCCCGTGGATTGATGCCTAAATTGATATCGTTTAGTACCACGTTACTGTTTTCAAAACTAATGGGTACTTCGGGAAATACTTTTAATCCATTTTCTATGATGGCCTTAATTTTTCTCTCGATGGCATACCCTATGTGGTCTAAGGGTGCTTCACTTAGGATGACTTTACGATCATCCGTAGACAGCACAAGGGGTTTGTCACTTATATGAGGAATCAACCCTTGCATATCACCTTTGGTACCCGGTATAGGTGTGTTTGAGATTACACCATTTAGTGCGTACCAACAAGGCATAACATGGCCACGATAGTGGAAAGACACCATACCGTTTTCTCGGGACATGGTAGCCCCTGGAAGCAATCCATCCAGTTCACCTTCGATTATATCGAGGCACCTGTTCAATTCCTTCTTGAATTTTTTAGTTCTGTTGAAAATCATTGGAAAATATCCTCCCACTTTTCTTCCTTCCATACCACTGTGTACGACCTAACACCCCCATTTAATAGGATGAACTGGGGTACACCGGGTGGAGGGTCAGTAATGGTTATTAAACCCTTCCCGTCTGCTGGCATTTCGAAGTCACTATAGAAAGGATAGTTCACCACATCACCGGAATGGTAGGTAACTCGTATGACCCCTAGAGCGCTATCAAGTGACTCTATAGCCTTGCTGGTGGCCGCGGCTACAGCACGCCGATACTTCTCAATGGTCGCACTCACCATTTTCTGGTTACCGCCGAGGGTCTTGTTACGGACCATGAGGCTTACCGTTTCTTCCACACTTGGACTAAGAACCTTTTCTAGCTCCTTTTTAAGAGCTGGGTGGTGTGCCGACCAACTCATCTGGAGATGTAGGAGACCACCATCGTCCATAGGCACACCCTTAACAAAAATGCATACGCCACTGCAGGCTAATACACTACTGGGTACCTCATAGGATTCTTTGATACCGTCAAGCACTTGCCCCACCAGATTACGGATTGCCCCACTGACATTGAGTTGGTAATCATCCATTTCAAACCACACAAGGGGTATGCCTATAAGTGCAAGGGTAACCTTACGGGTTTTTTTGACCTGTACACTAAATTCGTAGCCCGCGTAGGACAATAAAGCATTGTCCCCGTTTCTTCTCAAAGAAACAGATTCACCCTCGAGGGAACTAGGTGTGCTTTTGTGCAACTTCTCGGTGAGGACTTCCAAACCTTTTTGGAGATATTCGCCTTGCTCCCGTATAAACTCTTCTTCAGACTTACTATAAATAATCACCCGGCACCTACTTATTAATGAGGATCCCATTAGGGGTTTGAGTTTTAAAAATCAGATCTTCCCTAGAATATCTGGTCATGAGCTGTATGCTTAAGCTCCTAAAAGATAATCTATCATACGTCACAAATCCAAGGTCCAAAGCGGACCCCATAGGGAAAAAGGTATCGCACTTATGGGTACCATCTAGTTTGGTAACGTAAATCTCCGAAACTTCTGGTATGGTGAGGGACTGACCATAAACTGATCCGCCCCCTATGACAAAGACCTTGCCTACACCCGAGATAGTTTTTAGAGCTACACTAAGGTTGGCAAACACCCTCACTTCCTCGGTAGCCCCATCGACCTTGCCTGAGTGGGAAATAACCACATTGACGCGGTCCTTGAGAGGTCCTGGTAAACTTTTCCACGTATTGTACCCCATGACCACAGCATTTGGTTTACCCTCGACAAAGGGGTACGTGGTAAGCGTACGGAACCACTTGAAGTCGTCCTTATTGTGCCAGGGCATAGCCCCGTCTTTCCCTATACCGTACTCGTCATCGACGGCGGTAACCAATGCTATGTCATTTCTCATGGGTCTTACGTCCTAAATGGCGATGGGCATCTTAACAGCTTCCTGGGGATCGTAACCCTTGAGGATGTCTGAAGCCTTTTCCGGTGGTTCCCATGAAAAGATATCAATCTTTTCAGGAAGTTCCAGAGTGGGCAGCTTACCCGGTGTCCTGGACAACAAGATGTCCACACCTTCCTGCTGGTTCACATAGTAATGAACATCTGCCAGGAACCCAATCAACTTACGTGGAATCATACCCACGTGCCGGGCGATGAGTTCCAGGATCAGTCCATAACTGGCGATGTTGAAGGGGAGCCCTAGGGGGGTATCCACGCTGCGTTGGTTCCACAGCAGGTCCACGTGCTTACCATCGGAAAGGATCTGAAAGCTGTAGTGGCAAGGAGGTAAAGCCATTTGGTCAAGTTTTGCTGGGTTCCAGGCACTGACGATCATGCGGCGATCAAACGGATTGGTCTGGAGCTTTTCAATCACATTTTTGAGTTGGTCCACACCAAGATTTGGCTGCATCTCTCGGTCCATGTATTCCTTAATGACCCTCCGGGTATCAATAGAACTGGAGGGTAGGCTATCGATAGCCACGAGCATAGCAGCCATGGCGCTGAACTTGCGATTCATCTCGTGTGTCGTGTCACGGTTAAAACCGCGCCATTGTACACCGTAGATCTCCCCAAGATCGGTTTCCTCTGCCATCTTGGCCTGGGTGGCCTCATCGGTACCGTATGGTACCTTCTTGGGGTTTGCCCATTGGTTCCAGATGTTACAGTTGCGGTCCTTGAGCCACTGCTTGTTGTTGTACCCGCGAAGAAAGAAAACAGCTTCAGTAGCTACCGTCTTGAATCCCACCTTCTTGGTGGTCTGCAGAGGGAACCCTTCACGCATGTCATGTTCGAACATGGCACCTGTGATGGAAATGGTATCTATGCCCGTACGGTTTTCCTTTAGAATACCGTTTTCCTTAATCTTACGTAAGATGTCTAAATAGGATTTCATCTCGTTTCCTTTTTTAAAAATTACTTGAACATACCACTGCGGAATATGTGACTCTTAGGAAGTGAATCGGTATCGTAGTGTGATGTGCCGCTAACCGCCTGGTCTGAGGTAACACCCACATGCCTATCAAGCGCGTGGTGAGGCCCAGTTACACCATGGTGGTACAACGCAGGCCCAGTTACACCCCGATCCGACAGGCCTTCTTCCGATGGGTCGTTGTATCCTTGTATTCCCAAGGTGGCTATTTTCCCATCTTTGGCGATAGCAGCAGTCTCGTGTTGCATCACGTGGTAGTACAGGTCCCTGGTCCACTTGGCATCCACAAGGGCATTGTGAGCCCCTACGGGGTCAGGTAGCGAACTAGCACCACTGGCGTCCATGATCTGTTTAACGTCCCTGCAGTACATGGGGAATCCCTTAGGTAGATCCACCATCTTACCAAAAAGCCAGCAAAACACGACCCAGTCATATGCCGCATAATAGCCCCAGAACTCTGGATTGGTGGTTTCCGCATGGACGAATTCAATGATCTCCTGAGCGATAACCCTCTTAGGCTTACGCAGCCTTCGGACGGGAAGATCTTTCAGAACATTAGCCTTTACCCAGGAGTCTGCTTTGGATGAGTCAAATTCCTGGGATACAGCATAATACTCCCTGCCTGAATCGCTCACTATCCCTATGGATACCAAATCGATGCTGCAGGGGTATTCTATGAATTCAGTGTCCAGGAAAAACTTCACATTCCCACGTCCACCCATGTGGACCCGGGAAGCCCTGGGGGCAGAAGTTTCTTCCTGGTATAACCATTCTTCTTTGATCTTAGCCATCTTCTTCAACAGCCAGGATGTCGGTACGTTCCAGCACGGCTACAGTTTCACCACCATGGGTGATTTCCATAGCCTTATCCACCGCGTAGAAAACGGTTTTACCTACCAGTGGGTCTTCTTCGTTGGAAAACATGACCACACCCTTACGGACACGGCTATCGTCCCTTGGGTTGGTGATGGTGAGACCGGATGCGGTTACAGTTTCTTTTTCGTCGTCCACAGTTACTAGGACGCGACCGTTCATGGGCTTGAGCATGATACTCTCCTCGTGTAAAATGAAAAGGGGCCTGGATCGACCCCTTTATGGTTTTCAGTAATGGTTGAGATCGGTTGCCTGAGTAGAAGCACGATCGTAGGTGATGGCGCAACTGGCTGTAAGCAACATACCTGCGATGGATACCGCGTTACGGAGAGCCGTTACAGTTACCTTCACGGGGTCAATGACACCAGTCTCCAAAAGATCCTCGTACTTACCAGTATGGGCATTAAAACCCTTCTCGATACCTTCGTTGATCTTTTCGATGATGATGTCAGGGCTTTGGCCGGCATTCAGAAGAATGTTACGGATAGGTGCTTCGATGGCCTTTAACACGATATTATAGCCACGAACCTGTTCAGGGCTCATGTCCACAGGAGCCTGGAGATTTTTACGGGCCAATATCAAAGCTGTTCCGCCACCGGGCACGATGCCTTCTTCCACGGCGGCGCGAGTGGCATGCATGGCATCTTCCACACGGTCGCGAAGTTCCTTGGCTTCCACTTCCGATCTACCACCAACATAAACCACGGCCATGGCTCCGGAAAGCTTTGCCACACGGTTCAAGATCTTTTCGCGATCATACTCGGACTCAGTGCTCTTTGCTGAAGCCTGCAGGGCTTCCACACGTGCATGCACTTGTTCGGGGTCACCCATGGGTTCGAAGATGGTTGTGGTCTTGCTGGAGATGCGTACGCGGCCAGCTTGGCCCATCTTTTCTACACTGGCTTCGGATAGGGGTAAACCACCTGAGGAGGCGTCACCAAACACTTCACCACCCAATGCAGTGGCCATGTCATACATGTTGTCATTTTTCTGATCACCGAAACCGGGGATACGAATGACAGTCATGTTCACAGCACCCTTAAGCACGTTGGCCAGAATCTGATCCAAAGCGGGCTTGCTGATATTGTGGCAGACTAACACGATTGGAGGACGTTCCTTCACCTTGAGAACTGATTCGATGCCCGGCAAAATTTCCTGGATGGTGGCCACGTTCTTGTTCACCAAGAAAAACACAGCATCGCTGATGTTGATTTCCGAGGAGTTTTCTGCAGTGATGAAATGAGGAGAAACCATACCCTCAGGAAGTTCCATACCTTCAATGAATTCCAAGCGGATACCCGGTTCACTACCTTCTTCGATAGTCACCACGCCCGCTTGACCCACCTTATCAATGGCTTCAGCCAGTACCGCCCCAATCTTGGGTTCGTTGTTGGCGGAGATGGTTCCCACACGAGCCACAGTTTCCAGATCGTCGGCAGGTTTTGCCATATGGCGAAGTACCACTTCCAGGTCGTCGACGGCACGGTCCATACCGCGCTTGAGTTCCACAGGAGAACCACCATTCAGAATGACTCGAACGCCTTCGTCCGTGACAGCTTGTGCCAGCACCGTAGCGGTAGTCGTACCGTCACCGGCTTCGTCACAAGTCTTGGCGGCTACATCCTTGGCCATTTGGGCACCAAGGTTTTCAAAGGGGTCTGCGAGATCGATCTCTTTGGCTACAGAAACACCGTCTTTCGTTACAGATGGTGATCCGTACCCACGTTCGATGATTACGTTTCTGCCACGGGGTCCCAAGGTTTCCTTAACGGCATCAGCCAATTGGTCCAGGCCGGACTTCAGGGCTTTGATGGCTTGGTCTCGGAAAATGAGATTCTTGGGTCTATCTTGCATATTATCCTCTCGATTTCGGGGTTCCCCCGGTATGTTGTTCGATGGGATAATATAGAGGACTAATGCTATTTTTTAAACCAACATCCTAGAAAATAATTTTCACCATAGCGGAGTAACCGTACACAGCTTCGTAGTCCGAGTATTCCTCGGTGAATTGGTCCTTGTACTCCTGCAGGTCGTGGCCAACGGGTACGTGCCCTTCGTTTACTCCCACGGGGTAAATCTGAGATGCGGGTGCCGCGTAAGATGTCTTAACGAAGGCTTCTGCAGAGGCCCTCATACGGAAGTTACCCAGTCTGAAATTCATACCGACTATGACAGATGCATCGAGGTTAGCCAGAAGATCATATTCTTCATGACTAAGGTAATAGCCATCCAGTCCCACATCCTGATTTTCACCGAGGGGGCTTTCCGAAACACCGACGGTACCCTGAAAGGTATAGGTTAAGTACAATCGTCCCGAGGGGTCGGGAGCACGGAATATGCCGGCAACAAACCCATTCACTTCCTTATTGTATGGTCCACGGGTGCTGAGTACCTTCACATTACCGTTGTCGTCCACCTGGCCTATGCGGAGCAAACGAAGTGTTCGAAAGCGCTGATACTCTGCCACCATACCTACGGCACCAGGTCTTGATCTACCATAAGCCTTTAACCCCACTTTAAGCATGCTGGAGGTATAAGCCTTGTGTGAGTCGGATCCTAAGGTGTATGTTCCGTACCTATTGAAGCTACGAAGCAGGTACAGGTCCACTTGGTCGTTACTAAGTCCTAACTCCAAAAACTTGGCCAGATCCTCTTTTCGAAAAAAGTCTTCACGAGTTGTACCGTTTTTGAATCGTTGGATGGCGGAACTTACCTGCTCATCATAGTAGGCAGCCCGAAGGGTGTACTGGCGGGAAATGACTTCAGCCTTGATGCCCTGGCGGTCATCCCACTTGGAGTCAACTTTCATCTTCTGGGTTTCCCCATCAGAGTAGACGTAGTGGTCTCCGTCCACATACTTGTACCCACTACCCTCCGTTACTATGGCTACCCCAAAGTATAGGGTGTCGTCTTCGCCCTGGATGTCCAAGTCGAAGTCCATGGTATTGGAGGCGCTGCATAAACCGGCTAAAATGATCAGTGTTGTGAATAGATTTTTCATACTTACCTTTCCCTGTGTGTAAGTATATAGAAAGGGTCCCCGCTTTTAACGAGGACCCCCACGGTTACTACTCTAATCAGGAACAGGAATCGGGCTCGAGGTTAACGGATTCGTCCACTAAGCGCCCCCTGACACGTGTTAAATGGGCATTTCTTGAGGTAGCCGATACTTTATCCACAGCTTTCATTAAGTCATCCAGCGTCAGAGCTTTGGAGGAGTAAACCTCTGCAGTCTCAAATACCGAGAATATCTGCACGTGGGTGAAATTGTTTTGCAACATAGCTGCCTTGAGCTGCTCCACCTCTTCCACGTTTAGGGTGTTTACATACAAACCCATATGATACTCCACCAGATACTTGATTTCCTCCACACCAGGCCTTGTAAGCTCGATGACCTCATCAAACCTTTTACCTCTATCCAGTAAAGAACTTTCCACTGCTCTGGGGTCGTTTAAAGTGGCTATGAGAAAGAAGTTGTTCTCCTTGTACGCCATACATTGGATAAGGGTGGTCACCTCACTGGTCTTATCGCGAAGAGTCTTGTGGCTGTCCATGTCATCGATGAAAACCACGGCACCGGGTACGGAACGGATGTGTGCGAAAACAGTGTTGATGGTCTCACTGTTTAAGAAACATTCAGGGGCCAACCATATCACGGGTACATTCCCCATGTGTTTAATGATAGCCTTACCTGCTTCCGTTTTACCGACACCGGGATCACCTATGAGGGCAACACCTCTCTTACCACCCCTTTTAAGGACTTTAAGGGCTGCGGATGCCATCTCCTTGACATCCAAATTCTGGATGGTGTATACGGAATCCAATTCATGAAGACTCCTCATAGCCATCTTGCTACCACGGATCTCCAGGTAACCCTTAGTGAAATCGCAGGATGTGAAGAATGCCCTAGGAAGTATTTGTTTTTCCAACAATTCACAACCATCAATCATAAACTCTGATCCGTAAACTTTCCCATCTTTAGTAATGGCCCTACACTCTATCTGACTGTCCGCATAGTAGCTATGAACTACTGTACTACCCCAGGCCGTGGCCACCTCTTTAATTTGGAGCATAAAGGATGAGGGGTTCACCAATTCTATTCGGGGTGGTAGAAGGTGCTTTAGATTTTCAATCCGGAAGATGTACTCCTCCTCCGAGCCACCATCGGACTTTTTGTGCTCGTGGGATACACGTGTGATACCCATTTCATCCATCATTTTTTTGGGAGGGATCTTTATAAAGGATTCCACGTATTTGTTGTTTTGTGCGTACACCTGGTTGTGTTGCAGGGACCACCCGCTTTTCATACCAAGTTTTAACGCGATATCGTGGTGGGGGGCCTCAGACTCCTTCGCGTAGAACGGGCAGAATACATCCTGAAGTATTACACCTAGAGATACGATGTCCAAGGCAGTACCTAGGGTACCCGCGTACTTACTTACTTCCCTACTGGATGACGCCTTGGCAGCCACCTTTAAAGAGGTACTAATAATGCTTTCTAGAAAAGGCCAAGATTTACTGTCAAGGGTTACATTGCCATTGGTATAGGATTCCCATAGCAGAATGGCTTTTTTAGTCAAACCCCGTACTTTCTTAATTTTATTCATGTCCACATAGATTGTGGGCAGATTCTTAAATAGGTCCAGGGCGTCGTTTGGTTCAAGTCGCATCGTTTAATAACCCCTCTCCCATAAGGGTGGACATACTTACGTGGTGGATTTCATTATTAACTGCTTTAGCCATCTCTGGCATATCAGCCTCTACTCCATTAGACCTCTTTTTATTGATGTACCCCTCTGGGTCTCTGTACACTGATACCCAGCGGCGCAGGGTTACCACTGCTACCCCTAGTATGCTCGCTAATATGACGGCTTGGCGTACTCGATCGTGTTTGTTCAAAATTGGTTCTCCTTTAAAAAATGCCTTAATGTCCAATAATATGCGGACCACGGGACTCGAACCCGCATCTTCCCCTTGCGTCCGTAGGGTGGTGCTAGACGGACACGCTTATCCGCCCCTACTTAACCTGGAGAAGTGATTCGTCCCCGCTCTCTCAAGCATGGGTACCCCCGCCAGGTGGGCCCTCGTGGACCACTTCGGCCTCATTTGTACCAAATCCGCAAATCCTTATCCCTTAGATCCGCCGGATATCTCCCTCCATATAATGAGGAGTACCGCGTATCCCATTATGCCCGAGGTTAATAACAGGGCAACAAAAAACGAGACTACCTTCCAAATACCATGGAAAAAGAACTTAACATAGCCCAGCATCACACACCTACCTTTTTCCTGGGGTACCCCGCAATAACTAATTATTACGGCGGCTAAGATCGTCTTGAGACCCCGTAAGCAACTTCTTGATCAGATGCAGAACACCTGATTGCTTCTCCTTCACTTCCTCTGTGATCTTGACATTTCCGCTGGTACCATTCAAATTAATGGGGGTACTGATTTCTGTAACGGTAGTTCGAATCGCTGAGGGTGTCAGAAACTCCTGAGGTATTTCCACGTTAACCACATGTGGTTGGAATAGACTCAAGGGAAGCATGACTCGCAAGTTGATGTTGGCGTGCTCGTCCCCCGGCTCAGGGTTATCAAGACATAGGTCATCCCAGTCCTCAACAGCATGCATGATGTCCTGATCCAAGGAGATGCACATGCTAGTGTTAACCAGTACCACTCCTCTTTCCCTATCCACAAAAATTCCTTCATGGGTGGGGAGGGATCCATCTTCTAGGGTGGCTTTTAAACTCATTTGGCACTCTCCTCTAAGGGTACAATGTTGGCTTTAAAAATTCGGTGTTCCTTGGAGTCCTCGGTGCACCCCTCGACTAAGCAGAACAACCCCGAGCTGTATCCGTCTTCGTAGACCACATGCACATTGTGCATATCGCTGCAGTCCACGATCTTACCGGTCATTCCTTCGTTGTCAAATACGTGCATGCCCCTTCGGACATCTTTACCTGTTAAAGCTTTCAATCGCGACCCGCCCATGGGCTACCTCCACAAATTGTGATTCTGTCAAAAGAAGAGTGCCGTACTCACGAGCTTTGTCAAGCTTCGATCCAGCCCCTTCTCCGTATACCACAATAGTGGTCTTTTTGGAAACAGACCCGGTGGTCTTGCCACCAAGGCTTTTAACCAGGTCCTGGGCTTCTTCCCTGTCCATGGTTTCGAGTCCACCGGTAAAAACTACAGTGTGCCCAAATAAGACCCCGCCCTTCACTACTTCCGCAGCCTTGGTACTGAGTCCGAGATCCTTAAGCTCCTGGATGATGCCAGGATTCTCCTTGAAAAACTTTACCACATTCTTGGCGGCCACTTCACCTACATCTCGGATCTTGGCGATGTCCTTCATGGGGGTTTCAGCCAATACCTCAAAGTCGTTGTATACGGCTAGGATACGACCGGATGTGCCGGCGCCCACATGACGTATACACATACTGGCCAGCACACGATCGGCTCCGGACCTCTTGGCCGCGTCGATACCGTCAAGAGCTCTCCCTACGCTACTGGCCCCCATACCCTCCACATCTTCAAAGTCCAACGGGGTCAGCCTGAAGATATCCAGAGGCTTCTGGAGGATTCCAAGTTTGATCAACTTGGCGAGAAGTGAAGGACCTACGTTCATCACATTCATGACCTTGCGGGAAACCACATAGTCCATGGCCTTCTGCAAACGGTCGGGGCACAACTCGTTCGTGCAATACAAGTCAACGTCGTCCCCACGCTCCACGGTCGTTCCACAACAGGGGCATTTGCTGATGGGGACCACTTTAATGGCATCCTCATCACGTGCGGAGGTATCCACACCAATAACCTTGGGTATGATCTCTCCACCCTTTTCGATGTACACCTCATCACCAAGGTGAAGATCCAATCTCTCGATCTCATCACAGTTGTGCAGGGTAGCACGTCTAACCGTGGTCCCACACAGAAAAACCGGGTCCAACTCGGCCACGGGGGTTATCCTCCCCGTGCGACCAACTTGCCAAGTCACGGAATGAGCAGGAGTACGGGCCTGCTCTGCTTCGAACTTGAAAGCTTTCGCCCACTTAACATGCTTCGAGGTTCTTCCCAACCTCTCGCGTAGGGCCTTGTCGGTTACCTTGATCACGACACCATCAATGTCAAATGGTAAGATGTGTCGGGCATTCCCGATCTTACCCATAGAAGAATCAAAATTGGTTTTGTCCAGGGCAAAGGCCCCGTTAACATTGGGGAAACCCATAGCCTTCATGGCTGCGATTTCTTCTTGCTGGTTTTTGGTATCCGTGCCACGGGCGATGCCGAAGGCAAAGAACTGAAGTCGTTTGCGGGCAACTTCCCGTGGATCGCTACTTTTCAGGATACCTGCGGCAGCATTACGGGTATTTTGGTAGATAGTCTCTTTGGTCTTAGCGTTAGCAGCGTTGATCGCCTCAAACTGCTTTTTACCCAAGATAACTTCACCACGGACTTCGATAGTTCCACCCGTATCGTTTTTAATGATGAGGGGGATATCCGCGATGGTTCGTGCGTTTTTCGTGACATCGTCGCCCACTGCACCATCACCACGGGTTACTGCCCTGACCAGATTACCTGCAGCGTCGTATTCGACGCCAAGGGATAGTCCATCAAGTTTGAACTCCGCAGTGTACTCAGGTGTGACCCCTAGCTCGTTCTCCACGGAATTGGTAAATGCCAGAAATTCTTCGTAAGTGTGTATGTTGTCGATACTGATCATGGGGACCACGTGGGTCACCTTTTCGAAACGTGACGACAAATCACTACCCACCCGCTTAGTGGGGGAGTGGGGGTCTGCAAATTCAGGATGATCTTCTTCGAGAGCAGCAAGTTCGCGGAGCTTACCGTCGAACAGCTGGTCACTCATACGAGAAACACCCTCCTGGTAATAGGAGTCCGATGCGTTCTTTAGCTCCATCGAGAGGATAGTTATCTGGGCTTTAGCCTCGGCTTTATCCACGGTGTTTACCCCCGAACAATTTCAATTGGCCAGAATCCACCTTCTGGGAACAGAACTCCATCAGGGCTTCCAGAGCATCATCACAAAGGTATGTGGTGGTGTCGTTTCCTGTGAGAGCCCGCATGCGTCCCTTTAGGATCTTACGAGTCTCACTGTTTTGTTCCGTGACTTCCCCCTGGGTACTAGTCAGGATGTCATTCATCATGGCCGAGGATAGCTCGTCCAGGACGGAGCTCATCTCCGTAAACGTGATGAGGTCAGCATGGGTCAAGGAACACTTCAAACCTTTTTTGTCTCCCAGGTAGGGGACTGTGTTTCCGCCACCATAGGCTAAGGCCAGGTGTTTCACAAAACCGGTCTTACCCGATTCCCAGAGACGTTCCAGTTCCACAAAGGCTTTGAACTTCAAAGGGTTTTCCTTTTGAAGGTTGGCATAAGCCATGCGAGCTTTTTCCCTGTGGATACGATCCTGGAGTTTCCTCTCCTTGGCACGCTCCACCTCTTGGGCTTCAAGACCCTTGGCGAATTCCACACTGGCACGGTCACCCACACCTTTAAGAACACGCTGCATCTGCTTAAGACTTTTGAATTCCCTCATGTCATCATTCCTTTTTGTTTTGCGAACTCGTAAAGGGCCTTTAGAGCTACCATGTTTAGTAATTCATTGGATTCCTTGCTACCTATGGCCAGACGTAGCAACTCATGCTCCGTCAGGCTAGCCAAGGAATTATAGCTAAAGTACTTAGACTTTATGATAGATTTCACCCTATAGGGTAGGTATGGGCCTGCTGCGGGAAATATCCTTAAAAAGGATAGGGGGCATTGCCTGGATAAACTCGCACTCGTGGTAGGGTGGTCGGACTTCAGAACAAAGAGTTCCCCGTTATAAAATTCGTTGAACAGCCTCTGGATGTAGGCCTTACCCAGTCCATTTGGGTGTTTCCATGTCTTTCGAAGATGGGTCACAGTCCTTTTTTCATAATTATTCATGGGGCCTTGTCTGGAGCTTATTTCTTGTATGACCCTTTCCCTAATCCTCTGGTTCTCGGAGGAGTCTTCCGAGTAGGCAAACTCTGCAGATATTTCTTTGGGTGCTACGTGGGCTTCGTCCAGTATGCCCAAACCCCTGTAGTAATCGGATACGTCCATGGATTCAGAAGCACTCTTGGCCCAGACTACCACGGCGAACAACTCATGGGGCCGACCCCTGTTGGACTTGTCCTGCCTGATTTTATCTACCCACGACCTAACGTACTGGGTTATGCTCTTAGTGCCTGTGAGGGCTTCCTGGGTTCCGTACTGGAGGCTGAATAAGTCGTCCACCTCGCTTAGCTGAACCCACGCTTCGGTTCTTCGCTCTACGTGGCCCTCGGGGTAAACCAGGGTGAACTTAATCCTAGGATTTTTGGAAGAAGCTATCAACCCGTTCCGAATAAGTTGCTCGGTAGCTTTAACTTTGTTTTCGGAAAGATTCACAGCATGCTTTTGAGTGGCATAGATTTCTTCCGTTAGCACAGTCTTGACCCCGCCATCCTGTCCTATGATCACCACAAACCATTTCTTGTTTTCTGTGTAGTACAGGAAATGGAAAGAGTCCTTTCCGTTCAGGTGCGCCTCTGCACGACACATAAAGAACAGTCCGTGGTTGTCCACATGGTATTTAAACCTTTCCCATGATCCAGGGTTACGTTCTTCCCACCTTTCCGCAAAATGGTTGGTAACAAAAACCTCACGGATACTTGGGGCACTAAGGTAGTCCCCCAACTTCAATTCCGTGGTTATGGTGCTATGTACTTCTTGCATGTTTCCCTTATGATCGCAACTGGATTCGAACCAGTGGCCTGCTCCTTAGGAGGGAGCCGCTCTATCCAACTGAGCTATGCGACCTGTTGTACACCCCTATATAATCAAAAACCAGTTTTGTAACGAAATTGAGACCTTAATTGGTCTTCAAAACTCGGACTAGGACCAGACGAAGCGTGTATGGGTTTGTACGGCCCTTTATGCCACTCACCTTCCAGAACTTTGTGATCCTCAAAGACTACGCTCTCTATCATGGCCACTGGAAGAACTAGGGAAGCCCCTTGAGCCATGGGTATTTTCAAAGACTTATCGGCATAGGAAGGATCAGCCATCATCCTTTCACAGGAATCACGAAAGGACATCTCCCTCTCGAAAGACGATAGGTTGAAGACATGGAGCCTTCCCTTTTTCATTTGTAATCGGATCACGTTACCCCTACAGTACCAGGTTCTGACCTAATGTATGACAAAAGCCCCATGGATTTAACCACGGGGCTCTAGTTTTTTGAGAAAAACTTATGAGATGGGGCCCAATCGTGATACGGAGTTAACCCCATCCACGTAACGACCACTAAAGGTAGCACCGCGGGGTAAGAAACCTTTGAACCCATCGGCGATTGCCTTAGCATTCCATTCCTCGAAATTAGACCACACGTTATCCTGGCAGTGGTATAGCCACATCTTGGCTTTAACCTCAGCGGGGAAAGTACGAAGATCGTCGTAGTGGGCGTGGACACCCGAACGGAATCCAGTTTCACAATCATGGAAGATCACATCCGACTCCCCATAATAGGCCCTCATGGTGGTCTCAGGGCTAAACTGGGTGTCGGTGGTCAGAAAATATCGTATACCCACGTCGGGGTCATTCCACATCAGTCCGTACGAGCTGCAGGTCATGTACTTGGCTGTCACATGGGTAGTCTGGACGATGTCAAACGTAATGTCCTTCCAGGTGAAACTTTCATTTCTGTTCACAGGTCGAAGGTCAAAATAGGTGGACAGGGATACGATACGCTCACCTTCCAAGTAGCTGGTACCTTCTAAACCTTCTAGGCCACCACGTAATGACTTCTCCCAGGCCTCATTCATTAAGCCACCTTCCATGTAAAGGGTAGGCTTTTCTCGTCCCGGTATAAATTTAGTGACCTGCCCCAAATTCTCCACCCCACCAATGTGGTCGTTGTGAAGATGGGACACGAAGAAAGCGTTGATGTCGTTGATAGTCTTACCCTGCTGCCTAAGGGCATGCCTGGCGTCCCCACCACAATCCACTAGGAAATTCTCATTATCCCTAGTGATCAATAAGTTGGAATGCCAATTGTACTCGTAGCTGCAATTGGCGGAACCTGTTCCAATGAAGTTTAAAATCATGGTGTATCCTTGGGTTTGCTATTTCCTTATATAAAGATAGGGCTCCCTTTTATCTAAAAAAGAGAGCCCCATCACACTGTGTTGTTCTTCACACCTTATATTCTTCTTCGGAACTTGTCCCAGAACCAATCTTTCTGCCAACCCCTTCCGTCATGTGGACTCACGGGGTCCACGGGGTCCACGGGGTCTGGATCGGGAGGAACCACCGGATCTACGGGATCTGGGTCTGGGGGTACCACGGGATCTGGTTCAGGAGGGATTACAGGATCAGGCTCCGGCGGCACCACAGGGAGAGAACCTGAGTCTGCATCGATGGTAGTCCACACTTCCCAATGATCACCCCAATCCGAGTAGGGGAACAACGTGAGTCCTTCTACGCCCCAATAGTTACCCCAGCTGTTCCGGATTATGAATCCAAAGGGGTTGTACCCCACTACCGCCATAGCATGCCCGCCTATGTAGGTATCCCCTTCAAAGGCATGCCATAACCTTGTAGTGGTATTGAGCACGGGTACAGCCATGACACAAGGTCCATTCGCATACAAAGCGTTTTTCAGCCCTTCAATAGTTAGGACCTGGGCATAGGCGCTGATCTTATACTGGGCAGCTTTGCCTAGCACAGTAGCATTGGGCTCAGACAGATTCCAGTAAACAAAGTCCTCTTCGAAGCAATCCCCGTAATTCCTTAGGATGTTCATGAGATCCCTCATGTACATTCCCTCGGCTGGGGCGTTACTTCTCAAGTTGTAAATGAACTGAGGGGACATGTAACCACCGTAGGCCACATCCTGTTTCTCTTGCCATTCCTTCATGGCGGCGCCGGCCATCGCCGCACAAGTTCCCTGTGAACCTTGGTCCCTAATCGGATTCATCTCTGAAGCGTAGGACAGGTACATAGGGAGTTGTGTGCTATAGGGTACGAGGTTTTCCGAGATATAATCTCGTCTGTCCACCGGACTCTTGATTACGTTAAGATGAAATTGCATTACCACCCCTTAAGCGAAGGCCAGTCAGTCAACAAGTAGGTTAGCAATTCCACAATCTTATCGAACCAGCTACGCTTTTTGACGGGCTTGATGCTGTTTTCGTCAATCGTGGTCCAGGCTTCCCAAATCCATCTCCAGTCTTCGTAGGGGAGTATCGTGTAACCCTTGTCTCCCCACTCTGGTCCCCAACTGTTTCTGAGTATGAACCCCTCATAGTTGTAGCCTACCACAGCCATGGCATGCCCACCGAGCATCAACTCCCCATATTCCTTAAGCCACATGCGGGGACCGTTGTTGTAAACCGGTACGGCCACGAGGCACACACCATTGGTGTTCAGGGCCAGCTTCATGTTATCGATGTCCTCGATCTTGGCATACCCCTTTATCTTGAAGTTGGAGGCTTTAGCCAACACATCCTCATTAGCCGCCTCCGTAGACCCGTAGGGGTAGTCCTCTTCAGGACAATCACCGAACTTATTCAGGATCCTCATGAGATCACGCGGATACATACCTTCTACTGAGGTATTCTCCCTTAGGTTGTAAATGAACTGAGGGGAGAAGTACCCCTCGTGTTGGATGTCCAATTGCTCCTGCCATTCTTTCATGCAGGCAGCCGACATCGCCACACAGCTACCCTGGACCCCTTGGTTCCTGATGGGGGGCAGCTTAGGTCTTAAATCCAAAACGCTAGGGAGTTCCTGGCCTTGGGTTAGTAATTTTCTGGTTTTCCAATCCCTTTCGTCTACTGGACTTTTTTCCAGTTTCAGCAAGTTAGCGTTCATGGGACCCTCCTAGGTTCTGAGTGGGTCCCTCACATAAAAACATTATTGTTCAAAAAATGGGCATCAACAGGTATATTGTAGGACCATGGCACTTTTTTTCACAAAAATGAGGGGATCCGTCCAGATGGACGGTCTTCGAAACGCTACCGCTACTGATGCTATCACTGAGGCTCTCACCTTGTCACGCACCACGGGGCTTATAGTTGAGCTCACCTTGTTTACCGGTGAGGTTTGCTTGATCAACCCCACAGATAAAAGGGCAGACCTATTGGCGCCCTTTTGTAGTGAAAAGATTTTTCATTCCAGTGATTCGGGTCGCTAGACGACCAACCCCCGCAAGCTTTTGATGAACTCCTGTGCTGCCCGCTTGCTCATACCTTGGACAGCACTTAGGACTCCGCGGCGGATGATGTTTTGGTGAGTTCCGCTTCCTTCTCTGCCCGCTTCCACAAAAGCGATATCGAAGTCGGAGGCCAAAGTCATAGCCAGGTCTCTTTCGTGATCGGTCTTAAAACCACCCACGGTAGGAAACCCTCCCACGTTAGCACGTGGGGTCCCAAGCATGTGGTAGACGGTGACATCCACGTTAGTACCCTCGTCACGGATATCGCTCAGATAACTCTGGGCAGCTTGGTCCACACCATAATAGTCTCCTACCACAAAGCGGGCACTTGGATCGGTCCCCAACACCTTTGTTATGCGGTCAAAATATAGGAGTTTTGTTTCTGGGTAAACTTCTCTGTGACCTGATATGAAGTATGTAGCCATGTGGTTACCTCTCTAAATAAAAATCCCCCTCCCGGCCAGGAGGGGGATTTCATCAAAGTACGCTAGTGTTATCGGTCAGCCCAGCAACCCTTGTGCACCAAGCTGCTTTGCTGTTTTAGGGACAGTATCCTCCAAGGGAGCTTACCCCCAGAGTCCCACCAAGCCCGCAGTAACCTTTTTTCGCGTACCTCAAATAAATCAGAGTCTGGAATAGTCGGGTAAAGATTCGTTTTCAGGTGCGTCTACCAATTCCGCCACTCTGACATGTACGCCAGAGAAAGGATTCGAACCCCTACGCCTTACGGCCCCTGATTGGGTATAGAAGTAACTCTACCCTACGCCAAGACTCTAAACTAAAAATATGCCTGGAATTGTCGGAAAAAGGTATTTATCGTGCTCTACCAACTGAGCTAACCCCCATCAGTTTTTCAAGTTACTGGGGGTGCAGGACTCGAACCTGCGACCACGTCGTTATCAGCGAAGTATCTCTTTCCTGCGCCAAGGCACACTAAAAATCAAAACCTTAAAAGTACCTGGTATAGTCGTGAAGGCGACTATTACGGTGTCCTAACCACTAGACGAACCCACGGTGGGGTAGGGGATTCGAACCCCTGTAACCGGCTTGACTTGCGAAGTATGCCTTCACTGCGCCAAGATACTTTTAGGATCCTGATTCTTGATAGGCCCCGGTATAGTCGAACAGAGGACTGTAACCTTGCTCTACCAGCTGAGCTAACCCCCTAAGTTTTTCAAGTTACGGGGGTGCGGGATTCGAACCCGCGACCAAGGGCTCCTAAAGCGAAGTATCTCTAATCTGCGCCAGGGGCCTATCAAGAATCAATATAAGAGATGGGATGGTCGGTAACGGTGCTTTTGGTATAACAAGAAAGGTATAGAAGTAACCGTTACCTGCGCCAATCTCTTGTACACCAATATAGTATCTCCTCCCACGTTTTTTAACAAAAAAAATAAAAAATGTGAATTTAGTTAAAAAAGCACTTGTCTTCTATATAATGTAGCAGCATATTTAAAGGTTCCACTGGAGGACACCACCATGGCTAAAACTTCGAGAATCCCACCGATTATCAAAGGACTGCCTGATGAAAGACTCCGGGCAGCTATTAGGGAACTAGGTAACATGACCTGGGACGATGATGCAGAACTCCGCAAGGTCTCGAAAGAGGTCTACGGTGAAGAAGAAGGTGACCTAGTTATGCAGATGTTGTCATTGGCTATACCAATGGCAAGAGAAATTGAAGAACGCACACGTTGAAATACCATAGGAGATATCAATGGCAACTTCCTTGAATCAAGCCCGCCACAATAAGGTGCATACCCACGAAGGGGCACCTGTCATTAAAGTTGGCGCCCACGAAGAACTTACCCGTACCGTGTGTTCCTGCTTGCTTTTCGAAAAAACTTTCTACGAAAGTGGTCAATCTGTCGCGGACCGCATCCGGGGTCTGGTACCCCGGTGTGACCCACTGTTCGTCGCTGACACGGCTATCCGTGCCCGTAACGAAATGAAACTACGTCACGTGCCCCTTCTCCTGGCACGTGAGCTGGCTCGGGAACCTAAGAGCCGCAATCTGTTGGTGTCGTTGCTCCCCAACATCATCAACCGTGCCGACGAACTCGCTGAGTTCATGGCCATCTACTGGAGCGAAGGCCGTTCACCTGTGGCCTACGCTGTACGCCGTGGCCTTGGAGCAGCTTTCAACAAGTTTGACGAATACCAATTCGCCAAATACAACCGTGACAAGGATATCAAGCTTCGTGACGTCCTCCGTGTGGTGCATCCTGTGCCCAAGGATGACGCTCAGTCAGCTATCTTCAAGAAATTGAAGGAAGGTACCCTTGCTACTCCCGATACCTGGGAAGTAGCTCTGTCCGCATGCAGTGACAAGTCCGCCGAGTGGACTCGTCTTTTGAAGGAGCATAAACTCGGAGCTATGGCCCTCCTTCGGAACTTGCGTAACATGGGAGAAGCAAACGTGGATCGTGCCTTGGTACGAGAAGAACTGGCTAACGCCAGAACTGACAAGATCCTACCTTTCAGATTCATCTCCGCTGCGGACCACAATCCCCATCTGGAAGATGTGCTGGAAACTATGATGCTCAAGAACCTGGAAGGAATTAAAAAGCTTCCTGGTAAAACTGTACTCCTATCTGATGTTTCCTGGTCTATGGACGACAAGCTGTCCGCCAAGTCCACTATGAAACGAGATGACGCTGCCAGTGGCATCGCCGTCATCACCCGGGAATTGTGCGAGGAAGTAGAGATCTACGCCTTCGGCAACAATATCTATGCAGTGCCTAACCGCCGGGGTTTCGCTCTTCGCGAACGTCTCAAAGCCAAACAGGAAGGAACCAAACTGGGTCAGGCTGTCGAGTACATTCAAAAAAATGTACCCTGTGACCGAATCATCGTCTTCACTGACGAACAAACCCAAGACCGTATCCCTAATGCCGCAAAAGGTGTCAAGGGCTACATCGTGAATGTGGCCGCTAACCAAAATGGCGTGGGGTACGACGGTGGCTGGGTCCATGTACACGGTTGGAGCGAATCCGTGATGCGCTACATTTCCGAGTACGAAGACCTGGGGTCCAAAGATGCGTGAGTGTACACCAGAGGAGTTGGCCTTCTTTCGCTTGAACAAGGAGCATAACGAGCTCCTTGAGAAACAAGGCCAAATGGTTTCCGTGGAATTTGATTTCCAGGGGGATACTCTCAAGGTACTCAAGAAGATGGCCAAGGATATGGGTGTTAGTATCGACGATGTCGTGTCAGGCGCCCTACGCATCACTTTGGCTAGGCTCGAACAGAAAGGTGTGAAGAAAGGGCCCGCGGCCCTGAAAAATACTCCTACGCACATCGAGCTTCTTACCAAGAAGAAAACGAAGAAAGCCCGGTAGCTACTTCGTGGACTAAAAGGAAACCCAGGTTTTTGACCTGGGTTTTTCTTTTATCTGCAGATGAGCTCTAAAAGTTTACGCCACAGACTTTTGCTACCGAACCTTACAGGTAGAGGCTTGCTCATAGCCCTTTTAAGTTCCCGTTCTGAGGGTCTCGGTGGAAGCGTCTTCATAATCTCGCCTCTTAGGTAACCCCAAGCGGCAAACTCACTATCAAAAAAAAGACCCCTCCAGGACAAGCCATCCGACACTAGGATGTCCTGCTCTTTTGGGGTGATCACCTCATACACGATCCACATAGTGGGTAAATGTATGAGGCAAAATTTGGGGAAGTCGTCAGACATCGTCTACGATTTTACCCACATACTCCTTCAGTCTCTTCCTTTCGGAGTACGCGGCCAGTAGCACAACGCCCACCATCGAAACTTGAATAACAGTTCGTACGAATGAAGGGATACGCCCACCAACGTCCATGGCTACCTTGGCTTCGTCAGAATCTTCTAACTGGGCCACGGCCAGCTGGTTGGTTAGCAGCACATCGCTGTTGTTATCGAGGAACGTAAGCGTAAGCTTGGCACCCAAAAGAAAAACCACGAGTAGAACAATCTTCGTCTTCATGGCTATTTACCTGTTGTGATCTTCATAGCTGCCAAACCCATCAGGTCGCCGGCCATGGATGTTGGGTACACACCATTCCACTTGTTGAGGTAGTTGGCCTGGGCATGCATAAGGGCGATATTGGCGTCCAGCATCTTTTGGGCCTCAATAGCGCTCTTAGCCTTCAAGAACTCTTTAGCAGCCTCTGCTTCGTCCTTGGCAGCCTTTACCTTCATCTCCGCGGAGAACTTGCTATTGATGGCTTCCTGGATCTCTTTTTCAGTGTAGATGAATTGACCGGCGGCACCGATGTTTTCGATGTAGATACCCTTCTTCAAAAAGAACTGACGGGCTTCTGTGCGTAAGTTATCGAACACTTGAGCTTTCTTTGTCCGGGCGGTATCTAGCACAAAAGCGACGAATGACTTGGATAGGTAGTCCTGAACAAAGGAACGTACGTTCTTATCCATGATATCTGCCAAAGTCTTACCACTGTAATTGTACAAGAACTTGGATGTCATTTCCTCGGGGATACTGGCTGAAACGGTCACACCTACTCCAAACCCGATGGACTCTTTGGATTCTACTTCGATGGCCTCATTCTTATTTGTGGTACCCTTGGAAGGGTCTGCAGTCCATTCACGAGTGACAGGGCTACGATCCACCTTGATGACCATCACTGTGGGGATCCACTCACCTTCCCAGTCACGGCGACCATTCTGATGGAAGCGGGTAGGGATCTCGATACGCTTGGCAGCAACCTTGCTTTCCTGAAGATATTCCTCAGAACCGAACTTACCCTGGTTCGTCTTGTTGGCACCTTCCAGTGGAATAACAAAGGCGGTTTCATTGGGGGCAATCACCTCGTATCGCTTTTCTTGATACGGACGCCGGCAACTTACCAGGGCGAGAACCAAAAGCATGGCAACCAGTAGTAAACTATTCTTCTTCATCTGAATCTCCTTATGATTCTTGTGTGCAGTAGTTACAATGTACACGTATGTCCCCGGTATTTAAACCAGTTTTTCTAAAAAGATCCGCGTCCGGCACCTTGAGGAAGCCTGACCGTCACTAGGGGGTGCCTTACCACTTTTTCTTCAGGGAAGTACTTTGATGCAAGCCCCGTGATGTAGTGGCCATCAGCCGCAGCACATGAGGGCCAGTGCCCTTTTTTAGCTATCGAAGCATCCATCACAAAACAGGGGGTACCTATCTTACCTATCTCAATGACCTTGGTACCCAAATCCCAAGCGGGGATTACTGCCCTGTTTTTTTGTTCATTCACCATCTGGAAAACGTGCAGCTTGTCCCTACCTTCTAGGACCTTAGCCATATCGTTAAGAGTGTGGTTGTCGAATAACACATCGTCATCGTCCATGAAGAACACCCAGCCTTCTTCCACCTCTGCTAGCAAGGTGTTCATGTAGCCGTTGTAGAAGTGAGTGCCCTCGCCGGGAGTGACACGAACCACTTTGTTGGCCCTACCGTCACCATCCACATAAACTTGGGTGCTATCGTTATCCACAGACACTATGATATTAAGGTCAGGGTAGCATTGGTCCGTTAAACAATCCATCAACCGAGTGTAATACGCTTGCCTGGACGAAGTTCTCACCAACATGTTTATCTTGGGCCTGTTACCGTAACCATCCGGAATAAAGGGGTTGGTCGCGGGTATGTCCCTAAGGACTTTGGTGGCAAGTACCCCTGAGAATCTGCCAGACTCATACACAGCTCTCATATCACTTCCTGCACTTGCTCTTTGTACGGGCCTAAGCAAATCCATTAGAGCCCTCTGCCACTCATCATCACTGTGACAGAGTTTACCTGACCCCCTAAGCAACCTGATGGAGTTTGGACCCCTAGCAGCCAGTACAGGTACACCCTTAGCAAATAGGTAGGCTTCCGGTATGGGTAGGGAAGGGGTATCGTCTAACAAGATGGCGTCCACCTTAAGTCTCATAAAAAGTTCGGGATCTGCTGCATGCGTTCGGTACTCTCCATCTGTCATTCTCAGAAGCTGGAAGTTGTTGCTGGGAACATATTTCATAATGTTCTCCATCCGATAAGCTTCCAAATCTGTACCCAGAAAAAGAACCCTTATGCACCAATCTTCTTTACTCACAGGGGTCATGGACAAGCCAGGTACCGGTGTAGCCACATAGGTGCTATTTATTCCGTCCAACCCAAACAAGTTGGATGCCACTGGGGAATTACCCGATATAACCGACGAAAACTTTGGTAGCATACTCCGGTAAGGAGCAAAGTCGTAATTTGTGTCCGTCACGTCCAGAATGACTTTCTTACCCATCCTTATAAGATACTGGGTTAGAGCATGCATTTCAGGAAACGTGTAGGTTATCACAATGGTGTCAAATTCACGAAGATCCCTAAGAGAATCCATCAGTGTGGTGAATCCGAACTGGTTAACTCCGGGTCGGGTAGTTCTGAGAACTGATTTACCCTGCCTCTCCAATATATCGGACAGCTCCGCCCATCGGCGCCATACGGGGTAGGGGCCATTGTACTTGGGAGCCACTAAAAAGCAGAAGTCTTCAACAGAGGCTTGGTCATGGCCAAAGTTTGTAGGGATACTAAGTTTCATGTTCCGAGGACTAATCTGCCCATGTATGCGATGCATGAGATCCACATCACGCTTACGATTCCCTTTGGTGTTTTTGCAACGGAAGTGGTAAACGTCCTCACAGGCCAAACCTAGTTCCTCATAGTCCACAGAGCCATCGAAACCTACACAGTCGTACCTGTTTAAAGCCGTTAGGGGTAGGCGGTGACCTCGGGCTAGCACCCCCACCGTCACATCATCAGGCCTACCCTCTCCCCATGTCTGTTCTTGGTTATGGGTTATAGCAGATACCGCTTCCCTACTTAGGAAGTATCCACTTCCGGAGGCATAGATCAAGTGTTCCCGTTCGGCGTTGTAATAGCATTTCCCCTTTTTAGGAACTCCGGCGTATGGTGCCCTAGCTAAATGTAGGGCTTCGCCTACTTTACGCATGAGACCCATGTTTATGTATGAGCTGGTGTTGGTCCGATAGATGTAATCGAACTGCTCATTTTCCAGAAGATATTCGAAAGCTGCTTTGGTCTTTAGTGCTATGTTTTCGGACCCCTCGGGTATGTTGAAGAATAGACGATCTCCTTCTCTATGCGAGAAAGCCCCCTCACCAACCCCTGGGAAAGATCCACCGTAATAGTAAAGGACATCCTCGGCATCCTTAGCCCAGGTCTTTCTAATGCCCTCATCTTCTATGTAGTCCCAGGGTTCTTGCCTGAAGGACAGGACCAAAGTAATGATTCTCATATGTGTTATCCATAAAAGGAGAGAGGCGCATTAACACGCCTCTCTCAGTGTATCAGCTACATTTTGAATAACCACACCTGGCTTCACAGGTGAGGCATTTTTCCACGAAGATCATCCGGGCGCCGCAGGATGGACACTTCTCCTGGAACAGAAGCTTATCGTTCATCTTATCGGGCTTGGCCGGAGCCACATTCGCCGTCACGGGGGAACCAGTGGTTACCGGAGGTAAACCCGGCTTCTTGTGCAATTCCTCAGGAGTCAACTCCCCAAGTAAAAGCTTGGACAATCCGTGGTGCTTGGCATTGCGGTACTTGGTCAGAGCCTTGGCTAGTGCATCGGCCAAACTGCCAACAGTACCTTCCCTGGTGGGGATGGTCTTGGAGCTTCCGATTCCTTCCAACTGATTGACGATCTCCCCCATGTCCCCACCCATACGGAGGAATAGACTGGCGAGGCGGCAGATGGCTTCCAGATCCGAGGACATCACGTCACCGGCCTTACCGAGTTGTGCAAATACTTCGCTTTCCTTGCCGTTAACAGGGTCCACCGACACATTGACATGCATATGACCAAAAGGAGTGTTCTGGCGTAGGCGGACAGAAGTAGTGATGTCTGGGGTCTTTAGGGGCTTGCGGATCTTGTAATCTTCCTTGGACCTCTTCTCTACGACTTCTTCTTTCTTCTTGTCGTTGACGAGGGACATGGGCTGGGAGGCGCGGCAATTGTTACGGTACACGGTGATACCCTTACACTTGAGCTTCCAAGCCAACATGTAGGTATCCATGACATCTGCACGAGTGGCTTCCTCAGTGAAATTGATTGTCTTGGATATGGACGAATCGCAATGCTCTTGGAAGGCAGCCTGCATCTTCACATGCCATTCAGGAGAAATGTCATGTGTGCACACGAACAGATCCTTGACATCCTGGGGCACTTCGTCGATATGGGCCACAGATCCCTCACGAATGATGCGATCCATCATTTCCTCGCTGTAGAATCCTCGGTCTTGGGCAACCTTCTTGAAGTGCTTGTTCACTTCGTACATCACCTTACCGTTCAGAACTTGGCGTTTAAAGGCCAGGCTGAACAGGGGTTCTATACCACCGGAGCAGTCGGCAATGATGGAGATGGTACCAGTAGGTGCTACCGTGGTCACGGCACTGTTACGCATGGGCTTCACACCGTCATACATGCTTCCCACGTAATTTGGGAAATTGCCACGTTCACTAGCCAAGGCTCCCGAGGCCTTGTGGCCTTCTTCATTGATGATCTTCATGATGTGCCGGCCCATGTTCACACCTGCTTCGGTGTTATAGGCAATACCCATGTTGAAGAGGGCGTCTGCAAAACCCATGAGCCCTAAACCGATCTTTCGGTTGCTCTTGCAGATGTGGTCGATCTGCGGGATAGGGTAGGGGTTGATTTCAATGATGTCTTCGAGGAAACGCACAGAGTGCCTGATGGCTGCCCTGAGTCTCTTCTCATCCAGCTTGCCTTGGACCACGAACTTGGAAACATCGATGGACCCCAGGTTACAGGCTTCGTAGGGAAGCAGAGGTTGCTCGCCACAGTTCCCTGCGCCGATACAGCCAAACACTCCCCTGTGCCTCTTGGGTTCTGTAAAGCAATAAACCTTTGGAGCTTTTTTCTCCAGTTTATCCACGCTCACTACTCTCACTGAAAAGTTTTTCTGTTGAGAATCACGGGAGATATCAACGCGGTGGCACTCCAACCCGTTCTCTTTGAGAATGCTCATTCCCCAAAGAGGGATAAGAAGCCTCCAGGATTCCTGGCAACTGTACTCTTTGCTTCCACCTAATCCGTCGGGCATCATCTTCCGACAGGCGGACTTCCCAGGAATGATGGAGGAGTGCGTGCCGGAAATAAAGAGCATCTCTTTTACTTCCTGTAAAAAATCCTTATCCACTGACCAGATCTGCACACCACCGTCTTTAGTCACCGAACCGTCAGAGTCTACGAGACCGGCGAGCCAAGCCATACGAGAAGTAACATCCCATGTTACAGGGGGGACAAAACTCTTTCTCCACCCACCCGCTATGTTCCTACTCAAAGACACAAAAATACGATCGTGTCCACATTCGTTAGCATGCTCGTACTTTAGCTTATCCAGGAGATCTTTCTTTTCACCATAGAGCCAAACGGAATCCCTATCTCTCCCAGACTCGCTAGAACCGTCACCACTGAAGAATCCGTGGGTGTACGCCTCTTCCACGGAAACTACTACCTCTCCTGAAATAACAGGATGATCCCAGCTGGCAAGGCGGTGCCCAGGCTTCAAATACTTGGCCTCTACTTTGATATCAGATTTATTATCACGGGGTGCACCATCTTGCAAGTAAAAAGAATGGTAGGGGGTACAATCCAAAGAAGATCCGTCACTGAAAGCTACTCGAAGGAGATCTTGGTTCTCACCCGTTACGGAGGGGGTAACTGTGCTCCACTCTTCTCCGTTCCACACACCAACCCGTTGGTCAACAAGGGAGTCAATACGCTTGAAACCTTGATTGGTGAGAATTTTGGTTTCACCCGTGACACAGGGGTTTGTAGCTTCGATCTCACCAATATGGGGAGTGGGGTTTTTGGCATTGATTTCATCAATGAAGATCAGACCGGGTTCACCGGTACGCCACGCACAGTCCACAATGACATCGAACACTTGCTTGCGGGTCCAATACTCTTCGGGGTTGTACGAACCATTGGGGTCGTACTCCACCAAATCCACCAGGCCGTAATTCATGATGTTGATGTTCTCGTTGCGGAACTTACGCGGAACGATGAACCTCTTACCACTATGGGTGTTGGTGACCACGTGGATGCCCTCGGGATCCAAGTCGTAGGACAGCATCCACAGCTCGGGTATCTTGACGGAGATGTTGTAGTTGTTGAAGACATTGAGGTCTTGCTTGGCATGGATGAATTTCAGGATGTCGGGGTGAGTTACCGTCATCATGCCCATGTTGGCGCCACGGCGGAAGGCACCCTGCTGGATGGCATTGGTGGCTTCTGAAAGCACTTTCCAAAAACTGATGGGGCCCGAAGTGGTTCCACCAGAGGACTTGATGTACTCGCCAGTTGGGCGGAGCTTATCGAAGGAGAAACCGGTACCCCCACCAGCCTTCTGGATAATAGCAGTGTCCTTGACAGTGTCAAAGATACCATCGATGGAGTCTTCAATAGGTAAGACAAAACAGTTATGAACAAGAACTCCATCTACCACAAACGAACCGTTACCATCATCGGCTGTCTGTATATCGTACACCTCCATATCACCCAGGTACTCGCACCCCCTGTACTTCATGCGTACAGGCCCCGAACCTTCCTCCGTGGTAAGATTACCCAGTATTTCATTTTTACGATCGGAGATGAAACCAATTCTACTTCTAAAATTAAGGATATGGTCCCTATGGTTAATTTGTACAGTCCACCCGTCCAGACGGTTGGGTCTTCCATCCCTTTTCAGGTTCACTTGGTTGTACACACCAAAAAGATCTAGCATTCTGGACACCCCGAAAGCCAGTTCCTTTGAAACTGTTTGGAAACCTATACCTGTACTACTAATACACCCGTCTGCTTCAAAAATAACCTTAAGGAATTCTTTTTTGGTCAAGTAATTGGATGACTCCACCTGAGGTGGTAGGGTCTTGGTGTCTTTACGGGAAAATAGTCCATATTTTTCACATAGAACAGCAAGATTTCTGTCGTAAGAGCGTATGCGCGTGAATCTTTCCACACCACCTACCCCTTCCTCTTCTTTCTGGGTATAGCTAAAACCTAGCTTATCCATAAGATTGACAACATGGTCCAGGGATTTACTGTCAATAACTTGGATCTCTCCTACAAAAAACTCGCTATTACCTTTCGACTGAGGGTACCAGTTACAACCCCCATCTGTCAAAATCCATGCAGCTAGTGCTATTTCAAGATCCAAAGTTTGTTCCATACGGGGGTATTCCCCCTGAACACCCTCTTTTATGTACTTACCCTCGGGTATCTTACCTATCTCCTCCCACACAAACTCACCGGGGACCCGTTTAGAACCCGACCCTTTACCGGCCTCATAGTACTGATACCGGTGGTCCAAGGTGCTGTCCACGACCCTACTAGAGCCCATGTAGTGCCTATACACAGGTCTCACCCCCTGTCTAGCTGCGACACGTACCCTGACCCACGTACCCTGACCGCTAGAAACTATTACCGTTTCTCCGCGCTCCACCATTAACACAATTTCTTTCATAGGGACGTACCCGTACCTAGTTAGTACGGGGGCATCGCCGGATATACAGGCACTTAGCAAATTGTCGTTGCGGCCTGCATTCATGAGGGTGGGGCTGTTGGGCATGAATTCACCCGTGGCCATTAGATTGTAGAAACGCTTGCGCCATTTCTTCTCGTCACCATTGTAGGGACGCTCCCCTGAGGCGGTAGCGGCGGCTACCCTATAGAAAAGGTCCTTGGCTGTCTCCACATTGGCACCTTGCTCATTTTTCTGCAGGTAGCGGTCCTTGAGGACGGTCATGGCATTGGGGGTGAGCTCGGGCTCCTGGTAAGACGGATCGGTCTCACGGAATTCGTTTGTCATCTGTTCTCCTTTAGAATTGTACAAAACACTATATCCCACGTGCGGTGGTGGGTTAAACCACAAGATGTTGTGTAGGCGTAGGGGTAAACTTACTCACTACATCACAACACGACAAGGGTGGCCATTCCATACCCAACAGTGAAAATTCCATGAGACACTATAAAATACTTTCTGTAGTTTTTTAACTTGATACACTGGTTTTACCTTAAAAAACTTTCCGATAAAATGTTACACGTGCCTGACCCCAGTTATATAATACCATAGAAAGTAATCCTCGGGAGACACATATGAATCATGCACACGTCGTAAAATACGGAGATTGGGACAAAGCTTTAGAGGTCGCGTCCAATGGATTTGCTGGTCCCCTGAGCGAGCACGAAAGAGTATCAGTCATGCGGTCATGGCACATACGCCTGGAATGGTCTCGAAAAGGAAGGGCCTTTGTTTTAAGTAAAGCCCGAGAAACACTCACCCGCATCTCCAGGTACATCATGGATAACCGAGAGGTATTAGGTGAGGGGAACGTGGCAAAGCTTTTCTCCAAAACTCTTATACCCCTTGAGGGGGTTTTCACCTCCCCCAAAGACCCCAGTATCTTGGAGGAGGTGGTCAACATCGTGGAAGCAGCCAAAGAGTTCCACGGGTACAAGGGGGACCTGATAGAATCTGCACAGTACATCGTCTGGAACCTAAACAGCCTGAAAACATGTGCTCGAATAATGGAAGACATCAAGCACGGTCATGGCATTGGGGAGGAATCTCATGCCTAAGAAAAAAAACATTGTGGATCGATTCAAGAATGGGACCAAAGTTTTGGAATGCACCCAGACCGAATCCAACACCGTGGTGTGTGACGGCCGCGGAAATATCCTCTTCTCCCTGGGGGAGACTCTTGACGGCGCCTGGTCCGAAAGACGTATCCTAAGGGCTATGCACAAAGCCTATTTGCAGGGATTAAAAAAGAATGTATAAAAAGAGCGACCTAGGGGCCCTTAAGAAACTCAAGGGCATCCTTACCATAGATACGGGTGCAAAGGTAATCGACCAGCTAATCAGTGGTAAGGGGCTGCCCCGCCACCACTTATCACCACTTATGTCTAGCACCCCCTACAGTGTCACAAATTTATACTATGGGCAATATGAGGAGTGGTCATCCTTCTGTACACTTCTGGATACAAACGGCATCCTTAATATGGCAGAGAGGGCATCGGAGGGCATCCAGAATAAACCTTATCCCGCAGAAGAATGGGAGGTTCCCCTGGAGGAAAACACTGTGCTAAAGGTTTTCACCTCAAACTTTGGTTTTCCTGGTCAAGACGTGCCCAGTGAGAAACACCTTATCATTTACCACAATGGGGTGGGACTGGGTAACGCTAAAGCAGTTATACAATCTAGGTCACTTTCGGAATGCTCTTTCAGGGTGTTTCACAGAATTTGGAGTATACGCAGGAGCGATGGGGAACCGTACCCGGAGGGGTGCCTGGTGGAATTGTGTAGGGTACTCTACCCAGAACTCTTGAATATTCTTTTAACTAGGAGCCCCGGGGACAACATCGCAGCCATGGACGATCGCCCCGGAAAAGGTACTACAGCCCTAAACGATCTTATAGCGGAAGGTGTTAAGACTTCGTGGGGAAGACTATGAGCTCTCTAAAAAAAATTAAAAACTTCAAGGGTAAGTACCTACCTACCTTCATGGAAGAGCAGCTAAGATCCCCAGAAGAATATGTGATGGGGTACAGCGGATCATATTATCCTACCCAACCAAGGGTGGAAACCTCGAGCCTAGCCTCCAGCACGATCCCCTTTAACATCCTTAATTTTTTGGATGGGCTCAGCTTGGAATCAGTCTATGACAAGTTGTCCCTTATTGTGGACGCACCCAGGGAGAGACCCCTAGCGATAATTAGGACTAATCCCCAGTACTGTCATCAGTACGCTGTATGGTTGGGGGTAGAGTACGGAAGGTACGCCGGCCAGTATAGGGCCTGTATCCTAGTGGACCGCCATCATGTGCTGACCATTGTAAAACACAAGGATTTGGGTTTAGCCATTCTTACCTCTATCCTAAAGCTGAATGACGGCTTAGGTGGGTGCAGCGTCAACCCCCTAGAGTTAGCTAGGGCAGTACACCCAGAATACCTGGAAAGCCTACGGAGAAAAGGTACCATTCCCCTTTTGTTCGAGCTACCTTTCCTGGATAACGACAGAGAGAACCCCCTCTTCTTTTTAGCAAAACCTATTCTGAATGACAAACACTTCTGGGAGGAACCATGAGCGATATAGTGATCGATTTTGACGGTACAGTGGTTACTCACAACTACCCCAATATGGGGGTGGATATTGGTGCCGTCCCTGTTTTAAAACAGCTGGTGGCCAAGGGACACCGCTTGGTCCTATCCACTATGAGGGGTACGCATGGTCCTTACGGGGATACCTTGAAGCCGGCCGTAAAATGGTTTGCGGATAATGGTATTGATCTGTATGGTGTCCAGGAGAACCCCAGCCAGCACACGTGGACCAACTCACCTAAAGCATACGGGCAGCTCATCATCGATGACGCCGCATTAGGCTGCCCTCTCAAAATGGACCACTCCCTCAGTGATGCTCCCTTCGTTAATTGGGACGTCGTTAATCAACATCTCGTTATGGGAGGTTTCTTGGGGCCATGACCGAAAACACAGTAACGGTTAATACCGACGCTTCCTTTTGCCCACACACCAAAGCTGCGGGGTACGCTTTTTGGATATCCTGCAATGGGGGGCGATATAAGAAGCACGGAGTGCTCAAGGGGGTAAAGAACCCCGGTGAAGCAGAGATGCATGCGATAGCAAACGCTCTGCACTACCTATACAGTAGCCCTTATACGAAGGACCAGGTATTCAGTAAAATCTGGATCAACTCCGATTGCCTGGATGCCCTGAGCCGGATCCAGGACGAGTCCGAGGGCACGGAGGCAGAGAGGTTCATCCAGATACGGTTGGCCCTACTCCTCGAAGATAAGGGAGAGCTACTGTGCCGCCACGTAAGGGCACATAGGCATACCCGCACGCCTCGAAACTACGTAAACGATTGGTGTGATACCATGGCTAAGAAGTCCATGAGGATTAGGCGTAAAGAGCTACGCGAGTAACTCAGGTAATACCCGTGATGAACACCACTACCCTAGTTCCTATTTTTCAACCAAAGAAAAAAAATGTTCTCGGTTGCAGAACACATCTTTTCTGCTTTTAGGTACTTTACCTTTTCTTTTTGAAAAAGTGCAGCCACACCAAGAACAAGTGAAACTTTCGTATTGCATTTTTTTCCTATGTTCTTTAGAATGCTGGGAGGCGGTCATCACCTCTAGGTTATTGGGTCTGTTATCCTTCTTGTCCCCATTGACATGGTGAACTACCTCTCCAGGTTTTAGTAACCTGCCTAAGGACTTCTCAGCAACTAGGCGATGCTCAAGTACGTACCCTGATCCTCGTAGGTCCTTCCCTTCGTATCCCGCAGGAGCCTTAACAGCCCAATACCCCGACCACCAGATTCTTTCTTTTATGGGCACATGTATTCTGCCATTTTGTATCTTTCTTAATCGCTCCCTTTTCTGATGGGATCTGTATTCAGAAGTAAACTTTTCAGGCTGGGGTATGTCTCGTACCCAAGCGGATACCGAGGACTTAGCTACCCTAAGATTAGCAGCTATAATGGTTATGGGTAAACCCTCTTTCCTGAGTTTACGTGCCTCTTCTCTTTGCTTTTTCTTCATATGAACCTACAGGGGCTCGAACCCCGACTTAGAGAATCAGAATCTCTTGTGCTACCATTACACCATAAGTCCTAAGATAAGAAATAAGGAAAGGAAGGGTACATTACATAAAGGGGCAGCTGGATTCGAACCAGCGACATATGCCGGCGTCAAAGGCCGGAGTCTTGAACCACTTGACGATACCCCCATTAAAAAACCCCCAGTTTTCACCGGGGGTTTCAGTATTGACATCTTTACACGACAGTCATACCAAACACCCCCTGGGAGTTTGTTGCTGTTGCTGCTGTTGTGTATTCTTTTTCATTTTCCTATTCCTGTTATCGCTGGAGGGGGACTTGAACCCCCGGCATCCTCCGTATGAAGGAGGCACTCTACCGGCTGAGTTACCCAGCACTAAATTTTCCGATGGGGGTGGCGGGACTTGAACCCGCAACTTCGACCTTATAAGAGCCGCGCTCTGACCAATTGAACTACACCCCTATGTGAGGTATGCATCAACTTGGTTCGTATATGTCTTTTGATATGAATCCTCATACCATTTTTCTCCTTCTCAAAATGGAGGGGTCCAATCTTGCCGTACTTCGATCGGTTGTTGTGCAGGTCTATTATAGTATCGACCTAAACCCCATAAATTTCCTAGTGGTACCGATCAGAATTGAACTGATGACGCGAGGCGTTTCGGACCTCCGCTCTACCTACTGAGCTACGGCACCAAAGTGCCAGCACGGGTAACGATCCCGATCTCCGCATTTTCAGGGCGGCGCATTAACCAATCTATGCTATCACTGGCAGATGTAAACTCTGCTTCACTGTCAGTGCTAGTAAATCGCTCTAATCCCATCTTTCGTCTCCAGTTCAATTACTTCCAGTTGTGCCAGGCACTTATACCTTATCTCCCCGATACTCACTTCCTGCGAGTAGTGGTAGTGTCCGCACAGCCACCACTCGGGTTTGTGCTGGCCCGCTAGTTCATCCAGTCCCGTGGTAGTCAAGCTACCGTAGTCGCTGTAGGGCACCAACCTCTTTTCAAATTCAGTAGTGGTGCAATGGCTTACAATGATGTGAGGCTTCGCCTCTACCAGCATCGTGACTGCTTTGTCCAATTCCCGATAGTGGAGCTGTTCCCCAGCCCACCAATCCTGCCCAGGAATTCTGGCATACG